>Ga0247608_10002820_pt1 | contig 21033 bp, 19 predicted proteins | sample 176DNAGHGlowgp2_FD_193490 | JGI IMG/M metagenome (GOLD analysis project Ga0247608, IMG submission 193490) | Sheep rumen microbial communities from Palmerston North, Manawatu-Wanganui, New Zealand - 1766 DNA GHGlow gp2 | ecosystem: Host-associated > Mammals > Digestive system > Stomach > Rumen ...
GCAACTGAAAATATAACATACTTTGGAAATATTTTACAATAATTCGCAAATTTGCCTTTTTTGAGTTATATTAGTCGCGTATTTATGACAGAGACCATTCAGGAGTATATATGTCTGAAGAAGAAAAAGTAATAAAGCAGGATACGGCAGCTCAGGATTCAGAGCCTAAGATGTCTAAAGCTGACCATCATAAGCACCTTGACGAGAAGTACCCTACCAAAAGAGGCTTCATGGATGTACTGGCCAAGGACGGATTCCTTCTCCTTACCCATATCCTCTGCGATATGAAGTGTATCGGCCGCGAGAATTTCCCTAAGAACAATCCGTATGTTGTAGCATCCAATCACCAGAGCTATCCTGACGGCGTTCTCATCATCGACTATCTCCCCAGGGGTCACTTCAAGTGGATGTGCTGCCTCGCAGCTTCAGACCTTGAGACTAACCACGGCAAGCTCGGCCGCCTCATTATGCGTGTAGGCAGAGGCATCGCCGTTGACCGTTACGGCAACCCCGTAAGAGGTCTCATCAAAGCAAAGAAGGAAGTCGAGAAAGGCAATATCTGCTTCGTCTTTCCTGAAGGCACAAGATCCCACACCGGCAAGCTCGCCGAGATGAAGGACGGCGCCGCTTACCTTGCTATCAAGGCTGGCGTTCCCATGGTTCCCGTCTACATCGCAGGCGCATATCAGATCTGGCCGAGAACTTCCAAGAAGCCTCATCCGTTAAATGGTCTCCACCGCCGCAAGATCAGGATCTACGTCGGCGAGCCTCTCCACGGCGAAGACTTCGACAACGATGCTCACAAGATGACAGAAGCTCTCTCCGCCTGGATGCACAAGCACGAAGACCTCTACTGGGATCCGGAAACGAATTTCGAAGCTAAGAAATAATACATAAAGGGTTGCCTCGTTGAGACAGCCCTTTGATTTTTATTACGGCCCTGAGGTTCGCTTCAGGGCCGTTTTTTATGGGCGGGGTGGGGTGAGTACGTACTAATTTTAGATTATTGGTTTTTAGTACGTAAATCTTGAGGCTTGGGAAGGCGCGGAGTGGCGTTTTTACGTACTAATTTTCGAAAACACGTTATTAGTCCGTAATTATTTGGGAAACATCCACTTGGGATGATTTATTTTACGTACTAATCCTCGAAAACACGTTATTAGTCCGTAATTATTTGAGAAACACCCGCTAGGACTGGCTAATTTTACGTACTAATCCTCGAAAAAGGTCTTTTAGTACGTAAAATTGGTCATTTTTTAAGGCAACAATTATATAAAGACGCCATTTTATATAATTGTTGGCTTTTTTTGCCCGCTGCAATTACAGTGCTCCGGCAGTCTTACGCAGTTTATGCCCCTGCCCTCTTTACAAATCCGACTTCTTCGAGTTTTTTCATATATACGCTGAGGCGTTCATACAAAGGCTCTGCTTCATCGCCGTACTTTTCCTTAACGAGTTGCCCTATGTCATAGACGGACCTCTTGCCGTCTACGCACAGGAAGATAAAGCTGCCCATGCCCTCAAGCTTGATATGCGACACTTCAGGTCTTTTAAAGAACTTCTGCGCGATCTTATTCGTAAAGCCCTTGTTCTCCATATCAACGGTGACCACGCCTTCATCCGAACAGCAAAAGACAAGGCCTTCCGGGCGCTCGAAAACATAATCAAGAAAGTTGTCCTTACTTCGCATTCTTCTTTTTCCCGGAGATCTTCTTTCCGCCTCCTGCCATAAAGAAAACTACTGCACCGATAGCAATGAGAACGATCAGTGAAGTTATGTTTCCTGTAGGAAGATAGGAACTTATGTTGATCTTATCCGTAACGCCTGCAACCGTGAGGATAGCAAGCACGATGCCGAGAATGCCTTCGCCTGCGATAAGGCCCGAGCAGAAGAGGATTCCTTTGCCGGAGTCATCGTTCTGCTTGCCGTAGATCTTCTCAACGATGAACTTGATGAGACCGCCGAGCATGATCGGAGCTGAAAGCTCAAGAGGAAGATAAAGACCGATCGCAACAGGAAGAGCGGAGATGCCCAGGAGCTCTATTACTATCGCAATGAATACGCCGATGAAGATCAATGTCCAGGGAAGATTGCCATCCATGACGCCTTCGATGATCATCTTCATCATGGTTGCCTGAGGTGCTGCGAGCTTGTCGGTACCGAATCCGAATGCGGAATCGAGGAGCACCATTACGCCGCCAATTGCAAGCGCTGCAGCGATAGTTCCCATGATCTCACCGATCTGCTGCTTCTTGGGTGTGGCACCAAGGATATAACCTGTCTTTAAGTCCTGTGAAGTATCACCTGCCATACATGCTGCGATGCAGATGATAGAGCCGATTGCGATGGCGCCCTGCATTCCGTGAACGCCTGTATCACCTGTGAGCTTAAGGCAGATTGTAGCGATAAGGACCGTTGCTATCGTCATACCGGATACAGGGTTGTTGGAGCTTCCGACAAGGCCTACCATCCTTGAGCTTACTGCACTGAAGAAGAAGCCGAAGATAACTACAAGGATCGCGCCGAAGATCGTTACGGGGATCGCCGGGATGATCCAGATAAGAAGGATAAGAACAGCAACGGAGATGAGGATAAAGCGCATGTCGATGTCCATGTTGGTACGGTCGGTCTTGGCCTTGCTTCCGTTGCTCTTTGAGATGCCCTTAACAGAGACAGTAAAAGCTTTTATGATCGTAGGGAAAGTCTTGATGAGACTTATGATGCCGGCAGCTGCTACAGCGCCCGCACCGATATATTTGATGTAGCTTGCCCAGATGGCAGATGCGCCGCCTGTAGCATAGAGTTCAGCAACTGATACTGTTGCAGGATACATAACGATATCCGTACCGAATGTGACTATAGCAGGGATCAGAACGAACCAGCCGAGTATACCGCCGGCGAACATATAACCTGAGATCTTGGGACCACAGATATATCCGACCGAGATAAGCGCAGGATAGATCTCTGAAGAGAACTCCGTCTTAAGCGCCGAGAGTCTGAAAGATACTACGGATCTGACAGCACAAAGTCCGTCAGTTACGAACTTGATGACAGCGCCGATACCCATTCCGATGAAGACTGATTTTGCAGAAGATCCACCCTTCTCACCTGCGAGAAGAACTTCGGCACAGGCAGTGCCTTCCGGATAAGGGAGCACGCCGTGCTCTTTTACGATAAGTGCGCTTCTTAAAGGTACCATGAAGAATACACCGAGAAGACCGCCGACCAGAGCGATGATGGTGATCGTGATTAGCGCAGGCTTATCCATTACACCTTCTTTTGCCCAGATAAAGAGCGCAGGCATGGTGAAGATCGCGCCGGCAGCCAGAGATTCACCGGCAGAGCCTATTGTCTGGACCATATTGCTCTCAAGGATCGAATCCTTGCGCATGATGATCCTTATTACAGTCATCGAAATAACGGCAGCAGGAATGGATGCTGATACCGTAAGTCCGACCTTAAGGCCAAGGTATGCATTTGCAGCACCGAAAACAACGGCAAGAACAATGCCGAGTATGACCGATGCCGGTGTCATTTCAGTTGTTACTTTATCAGCAGGAATATACGGTTTGAAATTATTATCCATGTCTGCCTCCGAGAGTGTAATAGTAATAATCTACCACATGGAGACGATTATTTCAGATACATAACAGGCCTCAAACGCCGATAAATGGCACTTTCCTGTGAAATATATAACAAATTCAATGCTTTTATGTATACAGCCCGCCAAGGAACTCCGTTGCGAACTGTATTTTCGTCGGATTGAAGACATCGCGGCTCTCATCAGTCGGATAGATGAAGAACGTGTCGTCGTAGGTCGAGAGAGTTACGCACGGACCGTAGAGTCCCCTGTAGTCGTACTCGGTGTGGATAGATATCATGGACGATGCCGGGAACTTCAAAGTCTCACGCTTTTCTGTCCTGTAGTTATCGAATTCCAAAGAGAAACCTGAATTATCGTGAACGAGTCTTCCCTCACCGCAGTCAACGAAGTTAACGGAATTCGGCAGCGCCCAGATCTTTACGGGGATATCGAGCTTATACTTTCCTTCTCTGCACTCTTCATGGACAAAGCCTCTCTGCCATTCGTACCAGTCAGGAATGTGGATTACCTCACCGGAAGAAGAATGCAGCTGACCTAACTCGTCCATCTCATAGGAATCGCCGCAGTACTTGCATGTGATCTTGCTTCCGGATGATGTCATCGCAAAATCCCTGCCGCATTTTCTGCAGCGGTACAAGGGATAGTGCAGGCCTTCTGCCCTCCACTCGTCATCTATTACGATCTTGTTTTCGAGCTGGTACTTATATTCGTCATAAGTAAGTTCTTTTGAAATGCGCGAAAGGATCTCGTCTACGGAAAGCTTGCCGATCTCTTCTGCTGTCACTACACACTTAAGATCAGCATGAAGCCTTGCACCCTTTCTCTCCTTGAGATTCCAGATAGGCTGCTGCAGATAGTTGCCCTGCATGTTGATCGTAACAACAGGAACCTTCAGAAGCTTTGCAAGCTTTGCGATCGAAGGTGTCAGATGCGAATTTGTTCCGACGTTGGCATATCTTGCCTCAGGATATATGACCATGACATCGCCGCGCTTGATGACCTTTATTATGTTCTTTATCAGGTACTGATCGTTAATGAACTTGCGCGTTCCAAGGCATCCTACCTGACGGTATATCCACTCGCCGAACGCTTCGAATCCTTCGAGCTCGGAAATATAATTCGCGCGGTAAGGCTTTAACGCAAGCGGTGTTACATAAAAATCCATGAAAGAATTATGCGAGCCGTAAACAAGGAACGGCGGCTTTATTCCGTCCATGTTGTGCTTATCGATCTTAAGCTTATATGGAGCTGTAATAAACTTGCAGATAAGCCAGATAAAAGGCATGAAGAAAAGGTTCTGCCTGGGCGGCGTTTTCGCTCTGTCAAAAGGCTTCTTGTCTGGTCCTTTGCAGATAACATAATCGCGGATGAAAGGAATCCTGCAAAGAAGATAATAAAGAATTCCCGTGAAGAGGAACGAAGCGAACGTCGGTGTCAGCATGAACAGGATCTTATTGTGGATCACGACATTGATCGGATCGAAGATAATGAGCGTAAAGCCGAATCCCAGCGCAAGGCAGATAATGCCTACGATATTGAAGCCGCCTGTATACCTGTAAGCAGTGTGGCCGGGCAGTTCATATGCGCTCTTAAGGTCGATCTTCTGCTTTCTTACGAGGAAGAAATCGACAAATAAAAGCGCTGCCAGAGGCGCATATACGCACGCGCCGATCGTTAAAAAGCTCCCGAAATATTCCGTGATCTTGCCCCATACGCAGAGCACGGCGACATAAAGACCGAGCACAAGGACGAGGACTTTGTAGGATGATTTCTTGAACGTCGATTTGAGCATGACGCCGTAGATATAAGATCCTACGGCCTGTGTTCCGATGTTCGCGAAAGCAACGAGAAGCAGTGATGACAGACCCAGGATAGGTGCTGACAAAGTAGCCATCATGAGCGTCGGGTCATCTACCATCTTGCCTGTTACATACTGCATTGCGATAGCCATGACTGCGCCGACGACAACGAAGAAAGAGCCTGCCGCGCCCTGTCCCAGGACGCCTGCATAATAACCGGATTTCTCTGATTTACAAAGGCGCGGAACTTCGGCCATGCCGCCTACCAACGTGATTACGAATGCAAAATTGGCTTCGATGCTGAGCACGTAATTTACAGTCTTGTCTGCATCTCCTGCAAGCTCAGGCTGATAGTTCCAGATGACATCCATAGGAACTGAAGTAAAGCCTACTATGACTACTGCGACACCTACCAAAAGGAGCAGCGGCACGAGTATTCTCGTAGTCCATGTGATCGTGCCTACGCCGCGCAGTGCGATGATTGTTCCAATGATGACGCATGAGAGACTTAAGATAAGATGAGCACCGTTGAAGAGCTGTATTCCGAACAGTCCCAGAAGATTTTCCATTGAGTCTGCGAACAGTTCGCAACACACTGCATACCACGGGAAATTTACGACGATGATTATTATCGTAACGATCTTGTTTCCTGCAGGCCCGAAAACGCTTCGGAGCCAGATCCATATATCTATTCCGTATCTTGCGGACATTATGACCGGCAGCTGGTAGATCATGAGCATGAATATCGCTGCGAGGAAAGCGCCGATCAAAAGCTGCTTGAATCCTACAAGTGTCGCAAGGTATGAACCCTGTGTATAACTCCATGTCGCAATGCAGTAACCTGATAAGACGAGGAGCGCATCGATAAATCCGTATTTTCGCTCTTTGGGCAGAACAGGCAGAGTTCCGCAATAGACTTCATTCTCGATCTCTTTGTTTATATCATGCTTGCGGCTCATAAGAAGAAACCTCCGATTATCCCTATCAGGGCTATCACGGTTATAACCGCAGCTATGATGTAATCCTGTTTTGTCATGCGGGGGATCTTATTCTCCTGCTCCGCCTTAAGGACCTCTTCGATCCTTGCTTCGATCTCTTTATTAGATTCCATAAAAGCTCCAGATATTTAGTGCTGAAAATAAGATAACACAAACTTTGTGTATAACAGAAAAGCGTTCAAAGATCAGGGGCTGCCCTAAACCTTAAGACAGCCCCTCTCTATCCTTATCCCAAAAACTTACTGTTGTTTATTTGTTAATCGCCTAAAGACTGTACCTGTTCGGTAACCTGACCGAAAGCGCCCTTCCAGTCATATTCCATAGCCTTGTTTCCGAGCTTGAATGCGAACAATACAATGGTAATGATACCTAAGAAACAAGCAAGGAAAAGAGCGATTGCGCCTGTAATCAGAAGCTTAATGTCTTTTTTACTCATAGATCAGTCCTCCCCTAAGCCGTAGTTCCAAACGTTCTTGTTCCATCTGATGTAGCCCTTAAGGCCCTTAGCATAGTACTTGATGCCTAAGATCAGGAGCGCAATAAGGAAGACTGCTACACAGACAAGTGTAAGGATCAGGAAGATGAAAGGAACCATGAATTCCGTCAAAACGCCTGTAATAAGTCCTGCCACGATCAGTCCGATGACTGCCGCATCACCTGCAAGGCACATGAATGCCGCAAAGATGGCTGCCAGAAGGATAACCCAGCACCATACACCCAGGAAAACGTTGAAAAGGATTACAAAGATCCTGCTTCTTCCGTCAGGTCCCTTGAAGTTGTCAGAAAGCTTTCTTCTCTTCATGACCTGTTTGAACTTGGCACCGTCCTTGAATTCTGCTGCCAGTTCAGCCGGATCACCAAGGCTTGCAGCGATCTCTTCTTCACTTCTGCCTTCGCTGACGCCTTCGTCAAAATGCTCTTCCATGGATTGGATGATGTCTTTTACATCACCATAGGGCATGTGCCCCAATTCATTGGTGAGCTTGTTAAGATATTCACTCTTGTTCATCAGCTTGTCCTCCAGTCTCTCGTTCCAATATTCCATTTACTTCCCCGCAGAACTTGATCCATTCGTCACGGTCACTGTTCAGTTTGTTACGTCCGGCATCCGTGAGATGGTAGTATTTGCGCGGCGGCCCGTTCTGAGATTCTTGCAGGTAAGTCGATACGACGCCTTCAGAAGCGAGCTTGCGCAGTATCGGATAAACTGTGCCGTCTGCTACTTCGACTTTGCGTGCAAGGCTACCTGCGAGGTCGTAGCCGTAACTGTCGCCCTTTTCGAGCAAGGCCAGCACGCACAGATCGAGAATGCCCTTCTTGATTTGGCTGTTCATGGCAAATCCCCTTTCATTCCGATTTGACGGGCTTTAAGGCGCCCCCTATTCCTTAGCGCCCCGCCGTCACTATCATTTATAGCACACTACTATTCATTGTTCAATACTAAATTTTGAATAGTTCCCAGTGCTCGAAAAACAGTCCTCTCATACCGCAAATATACATAAATATTTGTTTTGCCGTATTTATAAAGAATGGTATTATCCTTAATGGAGGTCATTATGCCCGAAGACAATCTTGCACAATTTAAAAAGATCCTGGCGAATCTTCCTGAAGACAGGAGGAAGCGCTTATACGACCGTCTTCACGCAATGCCCGCCTCCCAGAGAGAAGCTTTTATCAATGACTTCACAAGGAAGTATCTCTCCGGCCAGAGAAAGCACCCGTCCAAAAAGACAGGCACACAGGTCAAGACAAATGTATCGGGCAAGAAGCCCTCTTCCCCTAACGCCAGCTCGCAGAAGAAGTCTAAGCCCGCTGACGGACAGGTTAAGAAAGCACAGCCTGCAAACGGTCAGAAGAAGCCTCAGCCCTCAACTGTTCAGACTAAGAAGCCTCAGCCTGCTAACGGTCAAAAGAAGCCTTCTGCAAGCGGCAAGCCTCAGGATAAGCATCCCTCCCCTGCCGTCAGGAACAAGGCTCCTGACAAGCATGGCACTGAAATAAAGCATCCCGTTCAGTCAAAGGCCGCAAAGCCCAAGTCTGCTCTGGCTAAACAACCGCAAAAGGCTGAAAGCAAGAAGCCCGCACCGCTTTTCAAGTTCGACAGAAAGCCTGCCAAAGTTCCTGCCGAGATCGAACCTGAGCTTATAAATGCAGAGCCGGTCATCATCGAAGAGGAACCCAAGGAACCACCGAGATCCAAGGAAGCGTCCCTTCAGAGCGCAGCTATCGGTGTGCTTGTTGCACTGCTTATAATCGGCTTGGGCTATATTGTCTATCTGTTCAACAAACAGAAAATAGACAGGAACTTCAATAAGATGTTCGGCATGACCGCAGAGGAGACAATAGCAACTACTCCGGACGGACTTGGTATCATTGGTTCCGAGCCCACATTTGTACCTTCAGATACACCCACGCCGGTACCTGCCACTCCTACCCCTACTCCGATAACACTTAAGGAAGATCACCCTGATCTTACAGGCAAGGTCATCGTAATCGACCCCGGCCACCAGGAAGTGCCCAACACAGAACTTGAGAAAGTCTACAAAGGTTCCACTGCCGAGAAAGACAAGGCCACTTCAGGTGCTGTAGGCGTCAACAGCGGTGCCAAGGAATATGAGCTTACTCTTCAGTACGCTCTTGTATTAAGAGAATATTTGGAAGGCTGCGGCGCGAAGGTCATCCTCACGAGAGATTCCAACGATGCCGACATCTCCAATATCGAGCGTGCGAAGATCGCTACAGACAACAAAGCAGACTGCTTCATAAGACTCCATGCCGACAGTGCTCCCGAGAGCGATATCAAAGGCGTTAAGGTATATGTCCCTTCCACAGGCAGCTATTCAAAGAATGCAGTCAAGGAAGGAAAGAAACTTGCCGACCTTGTTGCCGAACATATAGGAAGCACTTCCTTAGGCGTCGTACAGTCAAACATGTACACCGGATTAAACTATGCAGATTCGGTCAAGTCCTATCAGCTCGTCGTCGGATATCTGTCCAACAGCGACGACGATGCCCTTGTTACCGACAGCGAGACTCCCTACAAGACAGCTGTCGCCATCTCCGAATTCCTCAGATGAGAATTTACAATTGAAAATACAAAAAGTTTGATATATTAGTAGATAGGGCAAACAAAACACATTTCGAGGAGGTAAGCATTATGGCAGATTTCGATCCTAACATGATCAGGGATATGGCAAAGCTCAAGAACGTCAACGAAGCAGATGAGCTTCTCCGTGGCATGAAGGAACCGGGCAAAGAGACAGAGATCAAGAGTGAGTATTCGTCCATCAAAGAAGTCGAGATTCTCAGACAAAAAGTCGAAAAGCAGACTTATCTTCTCCACGCTTTCTGGATCATGCTCAAAGAGCATGGCGCAACCAACGAAGAACTCGACAAGGCATTGAACGAGGCAGTTCTTCTCCAGAAGAGAACAGATTATAAGAACATCACAAGCTGTCCTTCCTGCGGCAAGGGCCTTCAGAAGATGGAGAACAAGCCGTTCGTATCCAAGTGCTACTACTGCGGCACAGAGCTCCTCATCAATCCTTACAAGAAGTACGACGGACTTGATCCTTACGATACCGGATATTCCGAGAAGGTCGAAGAACCCGCACCTTATGTACCTGACGATGTAGTTGAAGCAGAAGAGATCAAGGACGCTCAGGACATCATCAGCCAGAGCTTCGAACCATACGATGTTACAAAGGATCTTAACTTCGACGACGAGCTCTGATTTATAAAGTAATTGATCAATATGCAAGAGGGACCGCTGTTATGCGGTCCTTCTTTTTGTATTGAGCATTCAGCTCAAAGCATATATAATATGCGTCTGGAAAACTTAACGGTTTTCCACTTTTCTGATACGGGGATGCACTGGTTTCGACGGGGCTTCTGATGTCGGGAAAGCGGGTGGAGGATCCTCGTTGTGCCTCCTTAAAAAACGGGGAATTGCAAGTAATTGCAGACAACACAGAGCTCGTAGCAGCCTAAGGCTACCGTCCTTCCGCCTATCTTCTCGCGGGAGTGTACGTACACCGAAGACCTCGCCTGAGAGAGGTTAAGCAGGCAGTCCTACCGGTTAAGCTTTGCGCCGGCTAGCGACTTAAATCTTATGAAGCTACTGGAACCGACGCCCGTCGATGGGCCACGCGGGAATAGGAATAATTCATCCGTCGACTGCACCCGGAGATTGTCCCGGAGGACGAGGTTTCGGACAGGAGTTCGATTCTCCTCATCTCCACCAAAAACGATGAAGCTGCCTCATATGGGCAGCTTTTTTACTATGGTTCGTTTTTTCGAGTCCCTGGGCAGTTTATGATCTCTTATGACGCCGGTTAAGTTTTATTGCAAAAATGTTGCTCTTTCTGTCCGCTCAGAAGGCAACAGATAAGGCAACATTGGCAATGTTGCTCTAAATGTTGCTCTTTCTGTCCGCTCAGAAGGCAACAAATCCTTAACTTTAGTTTCACGCATGAGTGAAATATGCGCTTCTGTTCCATGTTATAGAATAGCCCTGACCGCGCCAAGACAATGGATCCTTACAACGCGGTTCTCATCGGTCTCAGATATCCTTTTAAGTTCCTGCTCATAAGGTCTTACGAATTCAGGTCTACGTTTTCCCAGGACACGGAAGATCTCCGGCGCCTCCATCCTTACCCTGTCGTCACTGTCACTTAACAAACGCTCAAACACGGACATGTAATCACCGTATAGATCAGGATTATTAGATGCGATATTTTCAGATGCCCATATAAAACTCAGCCTTACAGCCGACACTTCATCTTCAGCAAAGCGGAACATCTCTTTCCAGAACGGTCTGATCAATTGATAATCTCCCCTTCCGATCCTGCCCATAGCGTTAACGGCACGTTCGCGCAGAAGCGGCACGCTGCTATCAAAATATGAGGCTATTACAGGAACCGTCTGCTGCACCTGATCAGGAAATCCAAGTCCCATCTCACCGATGAGCCATAGAGCCTTTGCCTTTATCTTCACAGATTCATGATCGAGCAGAGATGCAACGTAGGATATTTTCTCTTTCCAGCAGGACTTGTCTTTTGTTATCGCCCCGAGTTCTTTATATAAATCTTTTTCTTCCAATCCGTTATCCCCATATTTGTTATATGCGCTCGAAAATCAGACGGCCTGCTTTGCAAAGCTTTCCAGAGTTTCCTTCTCCATCCTGATTATCTGGAGCATCCTGTCGATCGCGCAGACTTCGATGTATGAGACGTCATATTTGAGCATGATCTTCTTATTCTCAGAAGTGCCCTTCTCGTATTCATCAAGGAGTTTTCTGCGGAGCTTTATCTCGCGCTCAAGTTCCTTTTTGCTCAATACACCCGAATACATCACGGCTAAGCAGAACCAGACAGAATCGAAGTCCACACGCTCAAACAGCGCACAGACAGTATCCTTTAACTCCTGCATGCCGGCTTCGGTAAGATGGTATACAGCCTTCTTGTCCGACTCTCCGGTGTTCTCGATATAGTTCTTCTTTTCGAGTCTTAAACATGTCTCGTAAAGAGTGGTCGCACCGATCGGGAACCAGTATTTCATATTCATTCTGTCGATCATCTTGAGCATGTCATAGGCATTCATCTCACCTTTCCTGAGCATTCCCAAGATCACTATCGAAGTTTTTGACAACATTTGAGCTTATCCTCCACTTTCTGAATAAAACCCATGCAACTGATGCAATGAGGATTATCAGCGCTATATCAAACGAGACAGGATTCTTGATCTCATCTCCTGCTTCAGATGATACCAGAACATCCCACAAAGCACCTACACCCCAGAAGAAAGGAAATATGACCAGCATGTTCCTTGTGATGTAGAACACGCCGCAATACATTAATCCCACTAGGAACAGATGCAGAAATTCCGGCTGGAATCCGGCATGGTGAAGCGAATAGAATACCGAAGTAAGTAATATCGCGGGAATGATCCCGAATGCCTTTTCGAAGCTCATTCGAAGGAATCCATATATGAATGTCATCTCGAAAATACCTGCTACAAGAATATAGGAAGCACCATAAAGGTTCTTCAGTGAGATGACATCTGCAGGCTTCCCGTCCTTTAGGAACACAGCAAGAAGGCATGCCGCAAAGGCAAGGTTTAATATCAGGCTTAAGATCCATTTGCGCTTGGTAAATCCGAGTTCTGCAATAACCTCTTTGCTCTTCTTCTCAACATATAAGGATACGAATACCACACCCAGGCCGAATATCATCAGGACATCCCTTAGAATGAATGATATGACCGTGTCTCTTGCAGAATCTCCACCGAAAGGGATCATAAGAAGGCTCAGTGAGATCATGCCAAGCCCTGCAGCTGCGGCGATCCCGGTATCTTTAGTCACTTTAAATCTAAACAAATTCTTCATTCTAATAACTATCTCCTCACAATTACTACGTATGCGTAGTATAGTACGTATACGTAGTAGCGTCAAGAGGTTTTTCAAGCATAAAAAAGGGCTCTCTCCTTTTGAGAAAGCCCCGAGCTTCATTTACTGTTGAGGATACAAGCTACTGCAGTTTTAACAGTTATCGCAATTGCCCGAAAAAAACGCATTTAGGTTAGAAAATCGCCATTTTCTGTAATTTTCGACGGAAAAAACAGCATTTGCGATAGCGCATTGTGATTTTGAGGTCGAAATCTAGATTGGCTTGATTGTCAACGTCATCGCACTGTTCCTGAAACTATTTGCCTTCCTGGATTCCAGGTACAAACGCAAATAAAAAACCTCGCCCAGGACCGCAAACTCTAGGGCGAGGAATATTTTCCAAACCTTAGAAGGCAACCGTCTTTGCAGACCGTGCTTCTTATGGTTATTCTATCATTGCGCTTATGCTCAGTCAACGCAATGTAATTCAGTGCTGATGTTAAACTATCAATTTCCAATTTGTATTCGCATCAGATTATGTAATACCACTCGTCGCTCTGCTTGACCTCTTCACTCTTAGCGTGCCTGCCGTCAGCCTTGTTCTCTTTCTCGAGATTCGTCATGCTGACCTTCGAATTCGGTTCAACGGATGCAGTAATGAATGAGTTGCCTCCGATAACCGTATTCTCGCCGATAACTGTGTTGCCGCCGAGGATCGAAGCATTAGCGTAGATGGTAACGTTATCGCATATCGTAGGATGACGCTTCTTGCCTGAGAGCTTCTGGCCGCCTCTTGTGGAGAGCGCGCCGATAGTTACACCCTGATAGATCTTAACGTTGCTGCCGATTATGGAAGTCTCACCGACAACGATGCCTGTGCCGTGGTCGATGAAGAAATACTTGCCGATCGTAGCGCCGGGGTGGATGTCGATTCCTGTCTCTGAATGTGCGTACTCGGTCATGAGACGCGGCAGGATCGGAACTTTCAGAAGATAAAGCTCATGAGCAATACGGTAGACGGTTATCGCCGTAAGGCCGGGATAAGCGAGGATTACCTCATCGAAGTTTGCAGCGGCCGGGTCACCGTCCAATGTAGCCAGAAGGTCCGTCTCAATGTATTCCCTGATCATGGGGATCTTCTTGAAGAATTCGGTCGTGATGCGGTAGCTTTCTTCTTCGCGCTTCTCATCTGTCATCTTGTCATCGCTCTGGGAATAGTCGAGAGCTCTGTAGATCTGCTTTTTCAAGTGATAGAAAACATCTTCGATCGTTACCGCGAAAGTGTTCTTCGGATTATAGATCTTATATGTGAGGTCGCGAAAATATCCCGGATAGATGATCCTGAAGAAGTGCTCTACGAGCTCTCTTACTTCATCCTTATCGGGATTGCTGAAGAGCTTTATCGCATCGATATTCTTTCCGCCGTTATAGTCATCAAAGATCGCCTGTACGATCCGGTCTATCTCTTCATGCATTGCGTCTTTAGTCATAACAACTTCTCCTTCATCTCAATAAAAAACCCGAAAACTTCATGTTTCCGGGTGAATCTTACTTAATGGTCGTTTATATCCGGCACTCATCGCATACGAACTGCGCCCTTAAGATCTCACCCTTGGGACAAACAGCAACAACAACATAAAAGATTGTTCTCAAATGTCATATGCAACTATACCTTTCATTCTCTTTATGTTGGAATTCTATCAACATTTACCTATCAGGTCAACGGGTAAAGGTCATGACGGAAGCACCACGAGCGTTACTTGATCCTCTTGAAAATGGAATACTCTGCCCAGCTGTATTGGGCCATATACTCTCCCTGATAGGAATTGAGGATCGTGCTGTCGCCTTCAAGATACTTGAAATAATCGCACTCGATACTCTTGGGATTGATACCGATCTGACCGCGCTGTCTTACGACAACGTCCTCTCTTCCGAGATCGCTCAAGGTCTTGGTAAGGTCCTGTCTGAGCTTCTTAAGATAGTCCTGACGATCCGTGCCGAAATCATCGTCTTCCCAGATGACAGCGATAATCTCATTGTTCGTGCACATCGCGCCTCTCCTGTCGATAAGATATGCCAGGAGCTCTTTAGTCTTCTTATACTTGAACTTGATGGGCTCGCCGTTGCAGTAGACTTCGAAATTACCGAATGTTACGGCCCTTATAGTGCCCTGTTCCAGGACACTGCCGTATCTTAATGTCTCAAGAGCCCTCTTGATCTTCTCGGACGTGACAGGCTTCATGATGTATGCAGATGCATAGAGCGAGAAGGCTTCACCCGTGAAATCACCGTATCCTGTAACGAATACTATATTGACTTTAGGATTGATAGCCTGGAGCCTCTTGGCAAGGGTTATGCCGTTAACATCACGCATTTCGATGTCGAGAAAAGCTATATCACAGCCGTTCCTGCCGACAAACACTTCAGCATCAGTCGTCCTTCTGAATGCGTTTACAGTCTCATTAGGAAGATTATCCTTAATAGCCGCAACAAGAGCTTCCAAAGACAATTTCTCATCATCAACAGCTATAATGTTCATTTAACGTTCTCCTTATTCACCTGCAGAAGGCTTTGCGTCTTCGTCACCGTCATCATCAGGTCTTTCCTTTGCCTTCTCGCCCGGGAGCTTGGGAACGGTTATAACCGCAGTCGTACCCTTGCCCTTGGTGGAGAAGATATCGAGCTCTCCGTTTACCCTCTTCTCGATCCTGAAGCGCACGTTGTCTATTCCGATATGTGAACGGCCGTCATTGGCACGTGGCTTATTCGAGTCGAAGCCTACGCCGTTATCAACTACGTAAATGTAGAAGTTCTCAAAATCTTCCACTGTCCTTATTATAACCTTGCCGCCATTAGGACTCTTGGCAATTCCGTGCTTAACGGCATTTTCCGCCAGAGGCTGGACAACGAGCATCGGTATGTGGAAATCCGTCGGCCCGATGTCATACTCGATCTCCAGTTCGTCATCGAAACGGAGTTTCTCAAGGTCAAGGTAATTCTTAACATGCTCAAGTTCCTTGCTGAAAGGTGCCAGTTCATCTGATACAAGCGAATCGATGTTTGTCCTTAAATAGCTCGAAAAACTGTCGATTGCAGTCTGCGCGAGCTTGGTATCTTTCGCGCACAGATAATAGATAATATTCAGGACATTAAAGACGAAGTGCGGCTGCATCTGGGTAATGACCATGTTGAGCTGGAGATTCTCGATCTCCTCCTTCTTTTCTGCAATGACCTTGTTCTGGTTTAAGAGCAGCATATTCTGCTGGAGAACTTTCTTATTGAGCTCTCTCTCAAGATATGAGATCCGTACATTATTGACGATGAAGATAATGATCAGCGAAATGGAAATTCCGATATTGGTAAGGCCGATGCCGGGCTTAAGGATTACCTGAAGGACTACCATTGAGAACGGGATCGTTACATAAAGGAGCAGGCTTACGATCTGCTTGACCATGAGTCTTCTCGAACAGACAATTATCTGGAGGACAACAAGAGCAAACAATATGCCGATCAGAACAAGAGCGACATTATACAAAGGCTGTCTGTGATAGACGTTGTGCTCATCGATAAAATAGTACCAGTGAGTGTATTTCGCAGAGATAATGCTGGCCAGAGCACATCCGGCAGCAAAGAAGTAGGTGATCGTAGCTATAACGTTCGATGCCTTGCCTGCTCTGGCAACATATTTGATGAATCCGACAAACAGTGCGACCATCAGATACTGAAGAAGCATCGTAGCAAGCATCGATAACCGGAAAACCACATACGCCCAGGGCTCGTCGACATTCTGGGTGACAACTACACCGACGTCAAATGTCAATGTGGCCGCCGTAACGAATTGCATGATACACATTACGGAATCTGCTCTGTTGTTGATCTTTCTGACCACGAGAAAGTATATTCCGATTCCGGAACAAATCAGGATTCCCCAGATCTCAAATGCTGCCAGTAAGTATTCAACTCCCATTAAGTTTTAAGGCCTTCCGGTTTGTTCATCTGTGCTACTTCTTCAGGTGTCAAGATTCTTAGATCTCTATAAACAAAACATACAACATCTATTATAAGCATTAATACGCTGATTACCAGCATGACCGGAGTATACTGATCGCACATGACCACCGGAGTCGTCATATCTTCCGTAAGGAAGAATACCAGAAGCGATATGCAGAATGTGACGATCTCGATGGCTGTACCGATATTGACCTTGATACGGAATTTCCTGAGTTTTTCCTTTATCTTATCGCCGTATTTTATGATCGCCATGGCATCAGATCCGCTGTATCCGTAACCGGAATAGAGGTCTTTGACCTTCTTGGCAACCGCCTTCTGTTTGAACTTGATCTTTGTCTTTGTGATCGGCAATACTACGATAAGGCTGTAGACAACGCACACAAGATTAAGGAATGCCCACTTCTCGGATCCAAACGGATGTCCGATCGCCGTAAGCCTGTCTATTACATTAGGATTCTCGTTATTTCCGCCGCCGTTATTACCGCCGTTCCCGTTGCCATTATCCGCAAAACCGGGAATATCCTTATAGTCAACGGGTGTTGCCTTGCAGAAGACAACGATACGTCCGTTTGTTATGGCGGATTCACAGGTTGAAAGCGCCAGGATCATCGCAGGATCGCCGGACTTCTGGAGCTGGTCGAGCACGGCAGGACCCTCTTTCTCGAATAATTCGAGAGCCTGTCTGTCAGAATCGCTCAGGAGCCTGTAGAATTCGGAATTTGTGAGGATATATTTGATCCTCTCGCTGATCGTGAGAGCTTTTATATCGTAAACATTCTCATTGTAAGCGTCAGTCAGCATGACAGCGAAAACATCGAGCTTATAGTATCTGCCGCCTGCATAGAGCCAGCCGCCCAAATGAGAATTGAAATAATCTTCTTTCTTATACTTTTCGAGATCACCGAACATGGCACCGTTATCCATGTGGTGACCGAAAATAACATTGTAGGGATCGGAAAGATCTTCCGAGTTGTCTGTCTTAAGATAGATTGCACCGGTAATGCTTGTCTTTCCGTAGATATCCTTTGTGGCATATTCAAGGTCATCTTCGCCCTGAACAACCGGATAGTCGATATTAGTATCGTAGACAGTGATCCAGCCTCTGGCATCCTCATTGACTTCTTTAAGTCTTGCAAAGCTGTCCTGATCGTAATCAGATCCGCTTCCATCGCCATTGTCCTTGCCTTTGCTTCCATCGTTTGTATCAACAGGAAGGGGCTTGAACTGTTTTAATTCGTAGGATGAGAACGCGTGCTGGTTGATATAGAACGTATCATAGAGAGAGTATGCAGCAAACATTATGATGATCACTGCAACAACGGCTACGATCGCTCTCATAACCGTCTCAATGATCTTAACGATGCTGCATACTGTCTTCATATGATGCCTCTAAAACAAAATTTGGATATTAAATGTTGTTACGCCTTATCAAAGTAACAACCGAGCCCTTGATCTCTTTTGCCTTGACCGTACCGTAGTAGCGGCTGTCTTCTCCGCCCTCTCTCCTGTCTACCAGGATGAAATATTCACCTTCGGGAATAGTCTGGGGGAATTCCTCATAGCCCTCATACCGGGGCGTTGTGTAGTAGATCTTAGGTTCATTTATTGTGTTGCCGTTGACGATCAGATGGGCTTCGTCAGTGATATCGACCGTATCACCACCTACGGCAATTACTCTTCCAAGGTAGATCGTATCGTTCTTATTGATGACTACTACCTCATTAACGTCGAACTTTCTGTCAAATCTGAAATAAAGGAGCAGATCTCCGTAATCGACTCTCGGAGACATATCATTCGAAGGCGCCTTCATGATTCCGAAAACGACTCCAAGCATGAGCCACACGAGAACTATGATTATCAGGATGCTCAGGAGTGAGAAATGGAGGGATCTCATCTGTGACTTGGCCTTGCCGATAGTCTTCTGTGTACCGGAAGCTACAGAATTCTCCTCATTTCTCTTCTCTATATTAGTATTCTCACTCATATGGCTACCTCTTATTACTCCCCTGTGGTTTTTAAAGAAGGTACGGATGCTCCTTCAGCATCCGCACCCCTTAAATTCATTCTAACCGATAAGCTTAATGATTCGGATACAACCTTTATTAAGCAAGTTCTTCTTTTCTCTTAGTTGTGCTGACTACCATGAAGCCGACACCGAATCCTAAGAGGATCACGAACGGGAGCACTGCGAGAGCTACGCCTGTAGGTGAGATGAGTGCAAGAGTGTTGGTGAATGTAACTGTCTTAGATGTACCAGCTACATTTTTATCGCATTTTACAGAAGCTGTGTTGGAAGCTTCGTTTAAGCTGATTACCTTTGAATCTACTGCTTCATCAGCACCAGAACACTCAGATGTATAAGCTGCAGTTGAAACGTTGTTCGTCTCGAAAACCTCTACTTCTGTTCCGCAAGGAATACCAATGTACTTAACTGTACCGCCATGAGCGATGTTCGCAGTGCTTTCTAAGCCATTAATTGAAGCTGAAGCGAGCTCGGCCTTCAGATCAGCAGTACCGGTAACATCTGAAGTAAGCTTAATATTTCCCGTAATTGTTTCATTTTTGAATTTTACTGTGAACGGGAACTTGTTACCGTTGTGTTCTGTGTCGTTAACAAGTTCCTTACCTACTGTAACATTATATGTATAGTAGGCATCACATGTTGTATCAGTACCGGTACCGCTTTCACCGCCTTTATTAACGAAACCCTGTGTCTTAACTGCGTTTTCAGCTGCTTTGCCCTCAGTATCATTAAGCGGATTTACCTGCGTTGTAAAACATACATAACCATAGATTACAAACGAGCCGGAATCTTCTTTGACATAAACGTCAAGATAACGAGTGCCGTCATAATTATTAGTATCGCGAGTAACACCGGCTGCTGCAAGAGTATCAGCAGTTGTTTCATCTGTAATAACATAACGGTAAACACCTGCTGAAGTGAATACATCACTTGCAAAAGTAATTGTGAATGGTTTTGTAGACAGTGTTCCGGGTGTCATCGTGTCATTGTTTGTCCATGCACAAGTACTGGAATCAATTGAAACACCACCAGTTACTCCGGCCTTTGTCTTAACTTTTACGCCTGCAGCATCAATGATCTCCTGATCTGCTTCACCAGCATCAATTGAAAAGCTGTAGGATATAGTCGGAGCATTGATTTCTAAATTATCCGAATTGTACGGCATAATTCCCTTGTAAAGCGTTATGCTGTTGCCAACAGACTCACCTACAGGGGTGCCTTCTTCTATACCGGTTTGCGGCATATCAGCAGCCATCGCTGATACGCCCAACGCGGCTACCATAGCTGTAGCAACGAAAATACTTGCTACTTTTCGTAATATGCGTTTCATATTAGTATCCTCCTCATTAGTCATCAGTTTTGAGTTTTTGAATTTGTTGGTAGTTTGATGTTTGTTGTAACTTTTTTATACCATTTGGTTAGGGACAGAAATGGGACACTTTGTCATTAATGTTTTTAACGAAAGTGTCACACTTTATTCACAAATTTCGTTCAGCTACTGCCCCCCTTTCTTTATTTCACGTAATTTATAAAATCACATCTTGTATAATCAATAAATATTTACTTTTGACCTATTAATGATCGAGCATCTGTTCATTCGTTCTCTTTCTTCTTCCTGCGCCTTTTGTCCAGCACGAACGGAGCCAGTAACAGGCTTGCGGTCAGCATCAGGACGTATGGCATCACACTGGACGCAACGCCGGTCGGAGTTACTAAAGCCGAACCCCTGTTGGTGAATATCAGCGTTAAGCTGTTATCTCCGGCTACGTACTCATTTTGATTAGAGCCGTCAAACTTCGAACCATGCATTACAGTAAATGTGAACGTACGGTTCGCGCTGTTTGTATCATGAACTATCGTTCCGGTCAAATCACCATCCTCTAATGTCGTTTCATAGCCCGTTTTGGCAGCCTGCGAAATAGACACTGTGTACTGACAGGAAGTTGTCAAATACTTATTTTGCAATGTAGAATGTTTAAGCAACGGAGAACTCTTGATAACATTACCATCTCTGTCGATCACTTCCATAGTGGCACTGTAAGCTCCATAATCTTTTTTCTCTTTATTGTAGTATAGCGTAGGATCAAAACACACTTTGATCCGGACCGTATAGGTTTGACCGTTTTTAAGTTTTGTTGTAACAGAACCCCATGGATTATTTACATTTGTCAATATATTGCTCTTATCAACCTGTTCACCAGACACGGCAATA
>Ga0247608_10002821_pt1 | contig 21022 bp, 14 predicted proteins | sample 176DNAGHGlowgp2_FD_193490 | JGI IMG/M metagenome (GOLD analysis project Ga0247608, IMG submission 193490) | Sheep rumen microbial communities from Palmerston North, Manawatu-Wanganui, New Zealand - 1766 DNA GHGlow gp2 | ecosystem: Host-associated > Mammals > Digestive system > Stomach > Rumen ...
CGATAATCCGCTGTACGATACGTGCAACAACATCTCATCTCTCTACGCGGCAAGGCACCTTCTTGACCGCGACGTGATCATCACGGATGCAGACCAGATCATATATAACCCGGATATCCTCGGTGCTGATTTTGAGATATCAGGTTATAACGCCACTGAAGTTACCGCACCTACAGATGAATGGGTGATGACGGTAGAGGATAAGATCGTCACGAAGTGTTCCAGGGATGGCGGAGATAAGGGATGGCAGCTGTACAGTATCTCAAGATGGTGCAGGGAAGATGCATTAAAGCTCCGTGAGCTCGTTGAATATGAATTTGATATCCGGAAGAACAGGGATATCTACTGGGACGATATCCCGATGATACTGCACCTTGACAGGTTCAGGCTCGGCATTAGGAAGATGAGCCCTGATGACATAGTAGAGATAGACAGTTATGAAGAACTGATGAAGATAAACAATAACGTGTTATGAAGGAGTAAAAGATGGCAAACAACACAGCTACAAAGCGAAAATTAGATCCGTTTACGACATTTGTGCCATTCGCATGCATTCTGGTGCTCTGTGCATATTTTGTCTTTATGCCCGAGAGTTCCACGAATGCTCTGGAAGTAATAAGGAGCTTCCTGGGAGACACCATGGGATCATATTATCTGGTAATAGGTCTCGGAGTATTCCTGCTGTCATTATGGCTGGCTTATTCGGATATCGGAAAGATCACCATCGGCAAGCCGGGTGAGAAGCCCAAGTTCGGTTTCTTCTCATGGGGTGCCATGGTATTCACATGCGGTCTGGCATCGGATATCATCTTCTACTCATTCTGTGAGTGGATCTACTATGCCGAGGATCCTCATGTTTTAGGCTTCGGAACGATGGAGGAATGGGCACCTACATTCCCCCTGTATCACTGGAGCCTCATCCCGTGGAGTTTCTATGCGGTCCTCGCAGCCTGCTTCGGGTTCATGCTCCATGTCAGGGGATGCCACAAGCAGAAGTATTCAGAGGCATGCCGTCCGATCCTCGGAAAGCACACAGACGGAGTGCTTGGCAAGATCATAGACGTTCTTGCCGTAGTGGCGCTCATTGCCGGAACTGCGACAACGTTCTCCATCGCCACGCCTCTTATGTCGAGCCTCCTTACCGACCTGTTCGGACTTGCAGGATCAAAGTATGTATCGATCGGCATCCTGGTAGTCGTTTGCGCTATCTACACAACATCAGTCATGCACGGGCTCAAGGGCATCAACATGCTCTCAAAGATCTGTATGTTCCTGTTTGCTTCTGTTCTCCTCTATATATTCATCTTTGGCGGTGAGGCGAGATTCTCCGTGGAGACCGGTATCACATCTCTCGGAAATATGGTCCAGAACTTCATAGGCCTGAGCACGTGGACGGATGCGGCAAGGACAGAGGCCGGATTTGCACAGAACTGGACGATATTCTACTGGGCATACTGGATGGTATGGTGTGTTGCCGCACCGTTCTTCATGGGTGCCGTAAGCCGCGGCAGGACGGTAAAGCAGGTTATCATGGGTTCTTACATCTTTGGTACGGCAAGCACGCTGATCTCGTTCATCGTTATCGGCAACTTTGGTCTCGGCCTCAAGGTTCACGGCAAGTTTGATGCGATCGCTCAGTATCATGCCAACGGTGACGACCTCTATCAGACGATCATCGATATCATCCACCAGCTCCCCTGGTCATGGATATTCCTCATCATCCTGATGTTCACGATGTTTGCCTTCTATGCAACGTCATTTGACAGCATCACGATGGTCGCTTCCAATTACAGCTATAAGAACATCGAAAGCGATGAGACGGCAAGCCCCAGGATGAAGCTCTTCTGGGCGATCTTTCTGATCCTCCTTCCGATAGCTCTCATCTTCTCTGAGGGAACGATGAACAATCTTCAGACGGTATCGATCATCGCAGCTTTCCCGATCGGAATAGTCATCATCCTCATAATCGCAAGTTTCATAAAAGACGCCAAAAAATATCTGGCTACTCTTGATAAAAAGTAAGGTTTTACTGGGCTTTCTTGACACCCTCCCTCTATTGTGGAATAATTCTCACGATAAGAAAGGGAGGGTGTTTTGATGTCTATTCTGGATGTTTTGTTCACGGTCTTCATAAGGCCGCTTGAACTGATGTTCGAACTGATATTTGCCGTGGCAAACAAGATCGACCCGAACCCCGCGATGAACCTCATAGTTATGAGCCTTGCGATCAACTTTATCGTCCTCCCGCTCTACAGACGTGCAGATGTTATCCAGCAGGAGGCAAGAGACACAGAGAACAGGCTCCGCCCCGTAATGGATCACATAAAAAAGAGCTTTAAGGGCGACGAGAGGGTCATGATGCTGCAGACATTCTACAGGCAGCAGAACTATAGTCCCTTATCTTCGATGAAGAGCATTATCTCCCTTGTCCTTCAGATCCCGTTCTTCATTGCCGCATACCAGTTCCTGTCACACCTCCCTTTGCTGGAAGGCCAGACGCTGGGACCCATCAAGGACCTGCTGGCACCTGACGGACTTCTCACGGCAGGCGGAGTCACCATAAATGTATTGCCTATCCTGATGACTGTCATCAACATCATATCTTCCGAGATATACATGAAGGGACAGCCGTTCAAGTCCAAGATCATCTTATACCTGTCAGCTCTGATATTCCTTGTCCTTTTGTATACATCACCTGCAGGCCTCGTCTTCTACTGGACTTTCAATAATGTATTCTCTCTTGTTAAGAATATCTTCTACAGACTTAAGAACCCCGGGTTCATCTTCAAGATACTTTGTGCACTGACCGGCATTGCAGGGATGGTCTGGGCATTCATGAAGAAGTCTTCCATAACCGGCAGACAGTTCTGGTTCCTGATCGTATTCTTCGGTGCGCTCATGATCCCGCTTGCGCTCCACTTCATCTTCAGGAACAGGAAAAAGAAAGAGATCAGGCCGCTTAATGTTCACGAGAAACTGGTGTTTGTTTTCGGAGTCTTATTTCTTGCCGTATTCTCAGGCCTGTACATTCCCTCGGTGGTGGTCGAATCCTGCCCTGAGGATTTCGTATACATATCCGAACTTTCCAATCCGGCCCACTATGTGTGGTATTCGTTCTTTGTTGCATGCGGCGTGTCAGTCGTGTGGATGAGTGTTTATTATCTTCTGGCAGATGTCAGAGGAAAGAGGATATTCGCCCTGGCAACATTCATCATGTCGGTCGGTGCAGTCATCAACCATTTCGCGTTCGGTATGAATGACAGCACGCTGTCGGCTGAGATGGAGTTCGAGAACGATCCAAAGTTCAAAGCTAAGGCAATGATCATAAACGGTCTGGTACTGCTTGGCGCTGCAGCCATATGCTGGGTGATATTCCGCTTCAAGCCCGTCATCGCGAAATACCTTCTCGTGACAGGACTTGTGGTCGGAGTTGCGATCGGCGGTTATAACATCTACAGTACAACCAGGGAGTATAACGACATCAAGTCCAAGTGTGTCTTTGACGAGCCCATCATAACCCTGAGCAAGAACGGAAAGAACGTAATAGTATTCATGCTCGACAGGGCGATAGGGGGACTTGTGCCATACCTGTTCAATGAGAAGCAGGAACTCTATGACATGTACGACGGCTTTACGTATTATCCGAACACCATTTCCTACGGCATCAGGACTCTTAACGGTTCAGCACCGCTCTTCGGAGGTTATGAGTATACTCCCGAGAAGATGAACGAGAGATCTGACATGCTCCTCATCGATAAGCAGAATGAAGCACTGACAGTAATGCCCAGGATATTCAGTGAGGCAGGGTTCTATACGACGGTCATCGATCCCCCGTACGGCAACTATACTTATTTTGACATATCTTTCTATGATAAATACAAGGACATCCACGCCTACAAGGCTGAACAGCTGATGAATCCATATTCACATGAACTTAATGAACAGTCTGATGTGACAAGGGAACACCATATACCTCTGTACTGCCTGTTCCGCGTCATGCCGACAGTGATACAGCCGTCGATCTATGATGACTGCAACTATCTGTCGCTGGCTGTTGATTATGCGGATTACGATGACTCCGTTCCGAAGATCCCGCAGATCAGGGACGGCGTCTCCAAGGGTACCGGCCAGAAGATGGCATACCTGAACTATGCCTGTGTCCTCGAGAACCTGATCAACATGACGGTCATTACTGAGGAGCAGGATAACTGTTTCCTCATGATGGAAAGCTGTGCAACTCATGAACCGATGATCCTCAAGGAACCTGAATACATCCCGGTCAACAAGGTCGACAACTCGATGTATGATGTATCGCACATGACAAGGACGATGGTCAACGGCAGGAAGATCAATCTTGACGTACCTAACCAGATGGCACACTACCATGTCAATATGGCTTCTCTTCTTAATCTTGGAAGATGGTTTGACTATCTCAAGAAGAATGGTCTCTGGGATAACACGAAGATAATAATCGTTGCTGATCACGGAAGAAATGCAGGACACTTCAATGAACTGATCAACGACAAGTTTAAGCTCGATGCGGAATACTTCAATCCGCTGCTCCTCGTTAAGGATTTCGGTTCGACCGGATTTAAGACTGATAATGAGTTCATGACTCACGCTGACGTGCCGGCGATCGCGCTGTCCGGCATCATCGACAACCCGGTCAATCCCTTTACGGGTAATCCGATCAACAGCGATGCGAAGTATGAAGGACCTCAGCATGTCTTCTCCACGAACAAGTGGAGACCTGACAAGACCGCGTATACCTTCCCCAAGGGAAAGTGGTATTCTATACACGACGACATATATGTAAAATCCAACTGGGAATATCTGGGAGAATACTAAGATGAATGAACTGGTAAATCTGTACATCGACCCCGGTACGGGAAGCATGCTCTTTACGGTGCTCATAAGCATCGTAGGTTTCCTCGTATACTTTTTCAGGGTATTGTGGGTCAAGGTCAAATTCGTGATAACGAGGGGCAAGATGGATAAGATGGATAAGAGCAAGATCCCGCTCCTGATCTTTGCTGAGGCGAAGAGGTACTGGGAGGTCTTCGAACCCATCGTTGCCGAACTCGATAAGCGCGGCGTTGACATGCTCTACTGGACAACATCCCCTGACGATCCCGCTTTGGAGCAGAAGAAGTATGAACACCTCAAGGTTGAATTCGTAGGTGAAGGCAACAAGGCATATGCCAAGCTCAACATGGTCAATGCGGCAGTCGTCGTTGCTTCGACTCCGGGACTTGACGTATACCAGTGGAAGAGATCAAAGTTTGTGGATCACTATGTGCATGTCCAGCATGCGGCAAATGACATCGCAGGCTACAGGATGTTCGGTGTCGATTACTTTGATTCCATCCTTCTGTCAGGCCAGTACCAGATCGATGAGGTCAGGGAACTTGAGAAGAAAAGAAATCTCCCTGCAAAGGAACTCGAACTCGTCGGAATCCCTTACATGGATTCCATGAGGCAGAAGATCAAGGATGCTCCCAAGGCGGAAAACAGCAACAGGACTGTTCTTCTTGCACCTTCATGGGGACCTAACAGCATCTTCAACAAGTTCGGGACAAGGATCCTGGATGAACTGATCAAGACGGGATACGACATCATCGTAAGACCCCATCCCCAGTCATTTATCGCTGATACGGACATGATGAACGGCATCATCTCAAAGTATCCGGAGAATGAGCACCTTAAGTGGGACAGGAACAGCGACAATTTCGAGTCGCTCAACAAGGCAGATATCATGATATCCGATTTCTCGGGGATCATCTTCGATTTTACGCTGGCGTTTGACAAGCCGATATTGTATGCGGACACGGAATTTAATCCGGACTGCTACGATTACTGGTGGCTCGACCGCAAGCCCTGGACATTTGAGATCCTGGACAGTCTGGGATTAAAACTCTCTGAAGAGAATATCGGTGACATAAAGTCACTGATCGACAGATGCCTTACCGAGACAAGGTTCAAAGAGGGAAGGGATAAGGCAAGATCTGAGACCTGGGTACACATGGATGAGGGTGCCGCAAGGACTGCAGATTTCATCCTGGCTAAATACAAAGAAGTTTCCGGGAAAACTCACGGGGAGAAGGTGACCGGGTAAGCCGTGGGCATTTTTGATGTTATCTATACGATCCTGATCAAGCCGCTCGAACTGCTGTTTGAAGCGGTATTCTCCTTAAGTTACGGTATCTACGAGAACCCTACGGTATGTCTCATTATAATGAGCCTTGCCATAAACATCATCGTACTTCCTCTTTACAGAAGGGCAGACATAATCCAGCAGAATGCCCGGAAGAAAGAGAACGAGATGCGTCCCCTGACAGATCACATTAAGAAGGCATTCAAGGGTGATGAACGCATCATGATGCTGCAGACTCTGTACAGACAGCAGGACTACAGCACGCTGTCTTCGTTGAAGAGCCTGATATCTCTCGTTCTTCAGATCCCTTTCTTCATCGCTGCATATAAGTTCCTGTCAGAACTTGCAGTGCTTGACGGTGCCAAGATGGGACCTATCAGGGACCTGGCCAAGCCTGATGCACTACTTACGATAGGCGGCATTACCATAAATGTGCTTCCCGTCGCGATGACTGTCATCAACATCATATCTTCCGAGATATATACTAAGGGACAGCCGTTCAAGGATAAGATCGTTCTATACCTGTCTGCACTGATCTTCCTGGTGCTCCTCTATGATTCACCGTCAGGTCTCGTATTCTACTGGACGTTCAACAACGTGTTCTCGCTCGTGAAGAACATTTTCTATAAGCTCAGGGATCCCGGGCTTGTGTTCAAGGTGATCTGCGCTCTTGCAGGGATAACGGGTGCGGTATTCCTCATCATATACAGCAAAAAACTCGGCTACAGCAAAGTATCGTTGCTTATGCTGATCTGTGTTGCCGCGATCCTGCCGCTTTCTGCTCTGATCCTGCGCAGAAAAAAAGCAAAGAAAGAAGTAAAGATCACTTCCGCGGATAAGATCTTATATCTGTTCTGCAGCCTGTACCTGTCAGTCCTTTTGGGAATGCACATCCCTTCTGCGGTCATCAATTCCTCCGCGGAGGACTTCATGTACATATCCAAGATGTTCGATCCCTCCGTCTATGTCTGGTATTCTCTCCAGATAAGCTTCGGAGTGTTCTTCTGCTGGATGGGGGTCTTCTACCTTCTTGCTTCTGACAGCGGCAGGAAGCTCTTTACAAACGTGCTCCTTGCCTATGCGGTCATCGCCACGGCTGACTATATGTTCTTTGGCATGACCCTAGGCACGATGTCCCCCGAGCTCGGCCTCGACAGCGCTTTGAAATATACATTGGGTGATAACTTCCTGAATGTATCGGTACTTTTGTTCATCGTTATCATCGCTCTTATCATCAGGCGGTTCCTGCTGAAGGTCATGAACAGCATTGCCATAGCAGTGACGATAGTTGCCGTTGCTACCGGAGCATATAATATCGTAAACATCAACAAGGCGTACAATGAAGCACTTGCCAAGACCAGGGACGGACAGATGCCGAAGATAACTATGACGAGGACAGGTAAGAATGTCATGGTCCTCATGATAGACAGGGCGATCGGATGTCTTGTTCCGTATATGTTTGACGAGAAGCCGGAACTCTACGAAATGTTCGACGGATTTACTTATTACCCGAACACGATCTCTTTTGGCGGACACACGAATTTCGGCGCCCCGGCGCTGTTCGGAGGCTATGAATATACCCCGGCGAACATGAACAGGAGGGATGACGTCCTTCTCAAGGACAAGCACAACGAGGCACTCCTCCTGATGCCGCTGCTGTTCCGTGACAACGGTTATCACATCACGGTCATGGATCCGCCGTATGCTAACTACAGCGAGATGACTGACCTGTCCATCTTCGAAAAGTATGACGGGATGGATGCCTACGCAGCAGAAGGCAGGATGAACTACTACTCTGACGAGATCCTTTATCAGTCAGACAAGGCAAGATACCGTAACTTCTTCTGTTACAGTGTCTTTAAGACATCTCCGCTGCCTTTCCAGGATGCACTGTATAACAACGGCAAATATAATTCACTGCCCAAAAAGACAATGACGGGTCCTGATCCCACATTCCACTATCCGCAGTCTGTCTCAACACCTTCCAAGACACTCGGCATCAGGGGCTCGTTCATGGACAGCTATTCCGTGCTCGAGAACCTTTCGGTCATCACGAAAGTAACAGATGACTCCAAGGACCAGTTCTTCTACATGGACAATAATACCGCGCATATGATCGCCGTATTGAAGGAGCCGGAGTTCATCCCTTATGACCGTGTGGACAACACTGAATATGATAGACAGCATTTCGTAAGAGAGCATAACGGCAGGAAGCTCAATTGCAGCACATATGATGAAGTGGCTCACTATCATGTTAATATGGCTGCCTTCCTGAAGCTCGGCGAATGGTTTAGATACATGAAGTTGAACGGGGTCTGGGATAATACCAGGATCATAGTCGTCGCGGATCACGGATTCTGTGCAGGACACCTTGACACAATGAAACACAAGGATCTTGCAATAGATGCGGAATACGTAAATCCCGTGCTGATGATCAAGGATTTCGGAAGCAAGGGATTCAATACAAACTATGATTTCATGACCAATGCGGATGTCCCGACCATGGCAATGGATGGTATTATCACCAATCCTGTTAATCCATTTACGGGAAATCCTGTGAATAATCTTGAGAAATTTAAGGAAAGACAGTGTATAATATATTCCGAAAAATGGAAGGTAACCGATAATGACGGGTATAGATTCCTGCCCGGAAGGTGGTTTACCGTGCATGATGATATCTACGAGAGATCAAATTGGGAGTACTTAGGAGAATACTAAAATGAACGAACTTATCGGACTTTATATCGATCCCGGTACGGGCAGCATGCTCTTCACCGTGCTTATCGGTATAATCGGCTTCTTAATATACATCGCGAAGGTTTCCATCGTAAAACTCAAGTTCTTCTTCACAAGAGGAAAGATAGACAAGACCGAGTCAGAGAAGATCCCTTATCTTATCTTTGCTGAGGATAAGAGATACTGGCAGCAGTTCAAGCCCGTCTGTGACGAGTTTGAGAAGAGAGGCATCGATGTGGAGTATTGGACTACCAATGCTGACGATCCGGTTCTTGATCTCAAGTATGAGCACATCAAGTTCGTATTTGCAGGTGAGGGCAATAAGGCTTTCGCAAAGCTCAACATGGTAAATGCTTCTATCATACTCTCAACAACACCCGGTCTTGAGGTCTACCAGTGGAAGAGGTCCAAGTTCGTTGATTACTACGTTCATATGTATCATTCACTCGGATGCGGCGGATACAGGCTCTTCGGCATGGATTACTACGATGCCATCCTGACATCAGGCCAGTATCAGATCGATATCATCAGGGAGCTCGAAGCAAAGAGACATCTCCCTGCAAAGGAATTGAAGCTCGTAGGTATGCCTTACTTTGATGCAATGAAGGAGAGGCTCGATAATACAGAGCGCGTTCACAATGAGAAGCCTGTAGTACTTCTTGCACCCTCATGGGGTGAGAGCAGCATCCTCAATAGACTCGGCGAGTCTGTGATCGATGAGCTCCTCAAGACAGATTACGATATCATCATCAGACCTCATCCCCAGTCATTTATCGCTGATGCGAAGCTGATGGATGATCTTAAGGCTAAGTATCCCGACAGTGACAGGCTCACCTGGGACAGAAGCCCCAACAACTTTGACGTTCTCAATAAGGCAGACATCCTTATCTCGGATTATTCCGGTGTATTCTATGATTTTGCACTTATCTTCGATAAGCCGATCATGTACATGGATACTAACCATGACAACGGCTGGTACGACTATTACAGCCTTGATGACCAGACACCCTGGGTTATGTCCAACCTGCCCAAGATGGGTATGGAGATCAACAAGGACAACCTTAAGGATATCGGCAAGCTCATCGACGAGTGCCTTCACAGTGAAGAACTGTCCGAGGTCCGTGACCAGATCAGAGCTGATGCATGGGTCAATATCGGAGAAGGTGCTTCAAGGACTGTCGATTATCTGACAGATAAGTACAAGGAACTGGCTGAGAAGAAAAAGCAGCAGCTTCAGCCCTCTTCATCCAAGAAGGAGAAGAAGAACAAGACTGCAACTACAGCAACGGCAAACGCATAATATCCGGGAGGGTTTATGTCGTTCCTTGATGTTCTCTTTGCGATTATCATAAGGCCGCTTGAACTCCTGTTTGAGTTTGTGTTCTCGCTGGCCAATGCTGTGTCAGGCAGTCCTGCTGTCAGCCTGATCATCATGAGCATTGCGATCAATTTCCTCGTGCTGCCCCTGTATAGGCGAGCTGACGTGATCCAGCAGAAGACAAGGGAGAAAGAGAACTCCTTAAGGCCGATGGCTGATCACATCAAGAAGTATTTCAAGGGCGATGAGAGAGTCATGCTCCTGCAGACATATTACAGGCAGGAGAATTACAGTCCCCTGTCATCTCTGAAGAGTCTTACATCGCTCCTTTTGCAGATCCCTTTCTTCATCGCTGCATACCGTTTCCTGTCACATCTTCCGATGCTTGGCGGAGTTAAGCTTGGTCCGGTGAACGACCTTATGGCACCGGATGCCCTGCTTACGGTCGGTGGGATTACCATAAATGTGCTCCCTGTCATAATGACGGTGATCAACATAATCTCATCTGAGATCTATGCGAAAGGACAGCCATTCAAGTCCAAGATCGTAATGTATGTCACAGCCTTGGTATTCCTTGTACTTCTTTACAATTCACCGTCAGGACTCGTATTCTACTGGACACTTAACAACCTGTTTTCGCTCATAAAGAACATCTTCTACAAGCTCAAGCATTCAGGACTTATCCTGGAGATACTGTTTGCCGTATGCGGTATGGCAGGCATCGCTTCGATCTTTGTATTCTATGACAAGCTCGGGAAACTGAAGTTCGGATTCCTGATGATACTGTTCGTTATCATGGTATTCCCGCTGGCATTCCGGTTCCTTCCCCTGAAGAAAAAGGAAGAGGGGGATATCAGACCTCTTACAAAAGGAGATAAGATACTGTATCTGTGCGGAAGCGTGCTGCTCTGTCTTATCACGGGCCTTCTGATCCCTTCATCAGTTGTATCTTCATCTCCCGGAGATTTCATGTTTGTTGCCAGACTTGAGAATCCCAACCAGTATGTATGGTATACGTTTTTTGTATCAGCAGGCGTATTTATCATCTGGCTGGGGATCTTCTATCTGCTTGCATCCGATAAGGGGAAGAAGATATTTGCCTATGCAGTTACGGTTCTGTCCGGCATCGCAGTAACAGATTACCTATTCTTCGGTACTGGCTTTGGCACTTTGTCAGCTGAACTTGAATATGATGACGGTGTCAGCTATGCCAGAGAGACGATCCTGATCAATCTTGCAGTAGTAGGAGTAGTTACGGTGGCACTCCTTCTGGCAGTAAGGTTCCTGCCTACGGTCACAAGGTTCATTGTCATGGCGGCGGCCATCGCTGCTCTTGGGATGGGGATGGTCAACGTATTCAAGACTCATGCGGAATACAGGGATTACTGCGGCAGGGTGAAGACTTCAGATGCCCCTGTCATCACATTATCCAAAAACGGAAAGAATGTCGTCGTGTTCATGCTCGACCGTGCGATAGGATGTCTTGTTCCTTATATCTTCCAGGAAAACCCCAAGCTGGCAAAACAGTTTGACGGTTTTGTATATTATCCGAATACCATTTCTTTCGGCGGGCATACTAATTTCGGTGCGCCTGCACTATTTGGCGGATACGAGTATACTCCTGAAGAAATGAACAAGCGCAGCAATGAGCTGCTCAAGGACAAACATAACGAGGCGCTTCTTGTCATGCCCCGCCTGTTCAGTGAGAACGGCTTCCACACGACAGTCATAGATCCCCCTTATGTAAACTACAGTGAACTTAGGGAACTGTCGATCTATGATCAGTATAAGGACATAAATGCTTACCTGGCTAACGGCGTGATGAATCCGTATACGGATGAGATACTTATCCAGACCAACAGTGTCAGGGACCGTAATTTCTTCTTCTACAGCTTATTTAAAGTGGCTCCTGTCATACTCCAGCAGTCGCTCTATGACGGCGGAAGATACAGATCCCTTAATGTTAAGTACTATTCTGAGGAAGACATGTCATTCCATTATCCGCAGACCAGACAGAACATGTCCAAGTCTACCGGTATCAGACCACAGTTCATGAATGCATATACTGTCCTGGACGGGCTTAGCGGCATCACTTCGATAACGGATTCTGACATGAACTGTTTCCTCAGCATTGATAATGATACGGCACATTCGCCCAATCTCCTGCAGTCTCCTGATTTTGTACCGCAGGAACATGTCGATAACACCACATACGACATGATCCACTCGATAAAGGTGTGGGATGATGAGCCTCTCAGGATGCTCAAGTATAACCAGGTCGCTGATTATCAGGTCAACATGGCTGCTTATGTCAGGCTCGGCAAGTGGTTCGACTATCTGCGCGAGAATGAGGTATGGGATAATACGAGGATCATTATCGTTGCAGATCACGGATTCAATCTCGAGCACCTGGATAGCCTGGTCAACAAGGATCTCGGCATAGATGCGGAATACACGAATCCGGTACTGATGGTGAAGGATTTCGATTGTTCGGGATTCACGGTATCGTATGATTTCATGACGAATGCGGATGTTCCGGCACTGGCAACGGCAAACGTCATCGATAACCCGGTCAATCCGTTTACGGGCAAAGCGATCAATGATGATGCAAAGGATCTTGGTCCCATGCATATCCTTTTCTCGGAGGATTGGAAGGTCAGCGAGAATAACGGTACGGCTTTCCTGCCCGGATCATGGTACTCCGTTCACGATGATATCTTCGAAAGGTCCAACTGGGAGTATTTGGGAGAATACTGATATCATCCAAGCGAGAACGGCTCGATGAATATGTGCGATTCCTTCTCACTGTCTTCCGGTATCCTGCTGTAATCCCCATAGAGAGTTGTCAGATACTGATCTATGTTGTTCGGACATGCATATGTCTTGCCTTCGAATTCACGGTATGAGGGCGGGAAGAAGACACTCCTTTTGCGTTTCTCTCCCCAAAAGTGTCTGCGTCCTGCGGGGACCGTAACAAACACTGAATCATCATCAGAGCATCTGCCGTTCCATCTGTCTGCTTTGTAAGTGATCCTGTCAGGGTTACCGCGAGCAAACAGGGTGGCAAAAAAGATCCTTCTCCTGATGGTCTTAAGGAGCTTTACATCCCCGGTGGACTCTGCGAAAGGAATGAGGAACTCCCTGTCACGGCGGAACTTGGCTGCGGACACCTTAAATCCGTAATACTGGCATCCGATCCCGTGGAAGAACCTCCTAACGGGACTGTTATAAGTATTCTCGATGATGAACAGGTCGATACATACGCCGCACTTGCTGTTATTAAAGTCATCCCTTGTCCTTACGCTTGTTCCGTTGAGCCTTATCTGAGGGAAGAGGAGCATATATCCCGGGGTCACGCCCGGTATGAGATAACTGTATTTATCCGGATAGTCTTTCTCCATTGCTTCCATAAGGCGGTAGCATTCCTTCCTGGTGATATTGATATCTATGTCGTCGTCCCACGGAATAAAACCCTTGTGTCTTACTGCGCCCAGGACAGAACCGCCGCCGAGCTGGTACTCTATGCCGTTCTTTTTGGCAGTGCTGTCGATATCAGTAAGCATCATCAGAAGGAGCTTTCTGAGGGATGCAAGCTTATCTTCAGTCATGATCACACAGCCTGACGGATGGGCTTTGCGGATAGCATCTGAAGTGGAGTACGCCATCGGTATCAGCCCCCGTTCTCCCATCGGGAGATCAGATCCCTGAACATATCCTCGAGCGTGTAGCATGGTGACCATCCGAGCTTTGACAGCTTTGCTGATGAGAGCCTCATCTTCGTGTCAGGAGCATAGCCGTACCGGTTATCTTCAGGGATATCAAAAACAACGCCGGTCTTTCCTTCTGAGAGCTTTGCGGCACACATCTGTGCCATGTCGCGGATGGTGTACGTGTTTGCTTCGTTTACGACATTATAAGCTTCGCCTCCCGCACCCGTGGTCAGAAGGCACAGTATCGCTGATGCAGTATCTCTTATGTCGCAGTAATTGCCTACGGAATTGCCTTCGGTATGAAGGACGATGTCGCGGCCTTCCATTATGCTCTTTGCAAATTGCGAGTATATCCTTCCGTCAGATCTGTCAACGCCCGGACCGAAAGTCTGAGCGAGCCTTGCCGTAACGACAGGTACGCCATATTCACGATAGTAAGAGTATGCCAGGAGTTCACAGATCCTCTTGCTCTCCTGATACGAACTCCTTACATTGGACAGCGATACAAAACCGAGCTTGTCTTCCGTTATGGGGTTCATCGAACTGTCGGTTATCCCGTATACTTCCATGGAAGAAAGATATACAACTCCTTTTGATCCTGACCGCCTTGCAAGCTCGAGGATCTTCTTTGTCCCGGTGTATGCGAGATCTATCGTTCCTACCGGATCCGTGACCATAGTTTGCGAAGAAGTAACTGATGCACCGTGGATGATATAATCGTATCTGCCGGGTATGTCACGGGATGATGCAAGATCCATAACGATCATCTCCGGCATAGAAGAACTGTTGCCATAGATCTTCTCTGCCTTCGCCTGATCCCTGACAGGGAGGGTAACGGAGATATCAGTACCAAACACTCTGTTATGTTCCAGGATCGCTTTTGTGAGCGTCGATCCGATCAGACCGGTACCTCCTGTTATGAGGACTGATGAACCTGACAGTTTATCCCACCTGATGCATCTGTCATTGATTATGCGGTCAAACATCTCCATATATTCAGATCTCTCCATTCTCGCGTGCCTTTGCCATAGCCTTGAAGACTATATAGTCCATCGGCGTCGTTATCTTTATGTTCTCCATGGGACCTTCAACTGTATGAAGTATGGCGCCATAGTGACGCATGAGCATTGCGGAATCTATTATGTAATCAGTACCGTCTTCAAGGGACCTTCTGTGGGCAGCAAGGATATCTGACAGGATGAAGCTCTGCGGAGCCCTTGCAAGTCTGTAGCAGCTTCTGTCAGCTACCTTGAAGATGTCTCCGTCATCATCGATCTCGATAACGGTCTCGATGGACGGAACCACAGTGATCGCATTGCCGTATTCCTTCACGCAGTTTATGTTGTCAGTGATCACCTGTTCATTTATCAGCGGACGGACTCCGTCGTGTATAAGGACGGTCACTTCCTCAGGTGATACCGGTGACAGCCTCTCTATCTCAAACAGACCGTTCCTTATGGATTCCTGGCCCGTACTTCCTCCCGGGACGACTGAGATGACCTTGGTGATGCCAAACTCTTCTATCATGTCATTAAACCTGCCGATCCAGTCCTCCACCATGACCACGACGATCGAATCTATCATGGGGTGCTTCTCAAAGTGTTCGACCGTATGAATGATGACAGGCTTGCCGTCAAGTTCCAGGAACTGCTTTGGAACATTCCCGCTGTTCATCCTCCTGCCGACTCCGCCTGCAAAGATAAGTGCTGTATTCATGACTCTTCACCTCTGATGATCTTAAGGATAAGATCCGCCGACCTGGATGCTGCCCTGCCTTCCTCGTAGCAGCCCTTGTCCTCAAGGAACTTCGCCACGTTTTCCTTATACGCGGCCTCATCAAATCCGTTTATCTGCCTGATCATCTCATCCTGATCCTTTGAGATGGGGAAGGGTGTGGATTCTATTGGGTAGTAGAAACCTCTGCCGCCCTCATAATATTCGAGGTCAGGACAATACAGGAACAAGGGACGTCCCGTCAGGATAAAGTCATATGCCCAGCTGGAATAATCCGTCATGCCGATATCTGCTGCGGCCATGAGCTGCTGCATGTCAGGATATCCGCCGCCGTTCTTTATGTGATTGCCAAACATTATCTGTCCGGCCTTGATCCTGTCCTTGAAGTGGAGCCTGACGATGATCACCCACTCGCCGCCAAATCGTCCTGACAGGCACTGCCTGATCTCTTCGAAATCAACGTTGAAGAAACCGCCCCTTCCGTCATCCCTGAACGTGGGCGCATAAAGGAAGATCTTAGTTTCTTCCGGAAGGTCGTACTTATCGAGAACGGCCTTCTTTGCTTCTGCTATCCTCTCATCATCAAAGAAGATGTCGTTCCTTGCATGACCGTACTTGAGGAACTCCACATCAGGCCAGAACTCCGTTCTGAATACGTCCTCTTCGAAAGTGCTGTTCGTGATGCAGTAGTCTGTCAGCCTGTTGCATCTGGCAGCCCTCCGCCGCCATTTGAAGTTTCCGTTCAGCCGCTTTATCCCCATGCTGCCGTGCCAGGTGTTGATGTAGACCTGCTGCTTTTTCTTGGGGAGGCCGTACCATACGCAGTTCAGCGCATTGTCGATCCAGATATGTGCGCTTGCCTGTTCTTCGAACATTTCCATGGTTCCGCGGTCTACAGTACGCACACCCCTTGGGAAATTGTATTTGAACTTAGTCTTCTTTACGGGTATCGCCCAGACTATGTCAAGGTCCTGATCCCTTCTGAGAAGTTCCTCAACTATGTATTTGGGATTGCACGTGTAGGAATTCTCGAAAGTCATTACGAATATCTTATTGGGAACCACTTCGCCTTTGCCGTAGATCATCTTGCGGATAGAAAGGGCGATAGCATTATCGATACCCTTGCGGATACCTTTGAATGTCTTGGAGATCCTGTTGTTGATGTGGTAGAAGAATGTTCCCTGTATCAGAAATCTCTTTACCTTGCCCATGACAAAAGCGTTCCTCCTGTTTTTATCCTGATTATAGATTATATTACAAGCATTTACGGGCGATTTCAATTTAGTGGAGGCAAATCTTGACAAACCACTTCTGATTTAGCATAATATTACGGCAACGGTACCATAGCCAAGTGGTAAGGCAGAAGTCTGCAAAACTTCCATTCCCCGGTTCAAATCCGGGTGGTACCTCCAAAAACAGTAAGACCGTCTCATTAAGAGGCGGTCTTATCTTGTTGCTCATGCATTTGCAGATTGACCTTTGGGTGTTTAACATTTACTATAAAATACTAGTAAGTCTTGATATAAGGGAGCTATGGAAATGAGAGAAGAGATAATATCTGCCCTCAAACGTTATGATGAGCTGTCCAAGCTCATCCTCGAGCAGACGATAGATCAGTATTCCGATGAACTGGAAGGCAGAGCCGTCCCGGATTCCGAGGAGGACATTGAGCAGAGGCTTCAGGCAATGGCAACCGAGGCAACTGACAATGCCACGAGCGAACTTGAGAATGAGCCTGATGAGAAGCTCGGGGGCAAGAGTCTTAGGAGCGTTTTCGAGGAGATGGGTTTTGATGAACTGGCGGAGACGATGGAATATGCTGCCCTTAACCTCGACAGAGGAGTTCCCCAGAGCCTTACGGAGAGCATGGCTACGTGGTCTGACAGAGAGCGCGTCATTGAGTATTGCGGCAATGTCATTGGGGACGCAGCCTGGACGGAAGAGGAGCTTAAGGATGAGGATTCCGTCTTTGAGATCGAGTTCCAGAAGGTGAGGGCAGCACTAGATGTCCTGTGCAAGATGGAGGAGCCGGTCTACATAAAAGCTATCCTTGACAGGTTTATGAGCTATCCCAAGGTCAGGGACTTCGTTGCGGAATCGATCTCCGAATACATTGAAGCTTTCCCACAGGTATCCGTTCCGATGCTGATCGAAGAGCTTGAGATGCATACGGAAGACGGTATGACGGGGCCTTGTGAAGACCTGGTCATCATGCTCGCGGCGATCGGCAAGGAATATAAGAGCGACGAGATCTACGATGAGTTAAGAAGGGCGTTCCGCTTTATGGAGAACAAGCTCTATGCCGTCATCTGCCTCGCTGATTACGGTGATGACAGGGCAGTGAAGATGTTCAAGAATTACATTAACCGCAATCAGGACAATATCAGCCGTGAACTCTTCTACGAGATGATGTCGGCGATCCAGAAGCTCGGTGGTGACATAACAGACATCAACGATCCGTTCGGGGATTTCCAGAAGAAGTACAACAAATAGAAGGAAGTGAGATGTATGCTTGATATCCTCAGATCCAACATGGACAGATCCTGTGTATTGCTCGGGCACCAGAATGCAGGGCACATAGGCGTGGGTATCACAAAACATGACGGCACGGAGTCGGATGTGAGCATCCTTACGGGCAGGATGCCTGCAGTAGTCGGTATCGACACACTGAGCTTCTTAGGCTATGAGGGAAGGATGACTGACCTCATCAAGATCGTTAAGAATCTCAATAAGGAGGGCGTCATAATAACCCTGTCCTCACACATGCCGAATTTCTCGCTTGGCGGTCCGGATACATATTATGATTATTCTCCCAACAACACTTCAGGTGAATGCGGAAGAAGGATAATGCCCGGCGGGGACCTCAATGCGAAATATACGGGATTCCTTGACATGATCGCAGATTTCGCCGGGAGCTGCATAGACATATCCGGCAACCCGGTGCCGATGATATTCAGGCCTTTCCATGAATGCAACGGAGACTGGTTCTGGTGGGGGAGAGCCTGCCTTACGGATGAGGAGTATGTCGCTCTGTTCAGGTATACTGCAGAGTATCTGAAGGATAAGGGCGTAACGAATCTCTCATACTGCTATTCCCCCAACGGGCCGTTGACTGATGAGGAGAGCTTTATGTCAAGATATCCCGGTGATGATCTTATCGATCTCATCGGCATCGATTTTTATCATGACAAGCCTGAATCTGATGATGAGTTCTTCGGTCTGCTCGACGATTCACTGACGAAGCTCTGTGATATCGCACAGAAACACGGTCTGATCCCGGCTCTTACTGAGATAGGATTAAGGACTCTTGATTCCGGGATAGATTACTACGAGGGACTTGCGCCCTCCGGTAACCCGCCGGCATGGTTTACCGATCTGGGTGAGGTGGTCCTTAAGCATAAGATCGCATATATGCTGTTCTGGGCGAACTTTTCAGACATCCAGCACTGGATACCTTATGTCCGCGGAAATGAACGCCATGAGATGTGTGACAACTTCCTGAAGTTTGTCTCGGAAGAACGCATCAGGCTCGCTCCCGTATTTGACAACTGTGGTCAGATGATTTAATATTTTTTCCGGGTCTGCGGGATTAACTCAGTTGGTAGAGTGTCAGCTTCCCAAGCTGAATGTCGCGAGTTCGAGCCTCGTATCCCGCTCCATAATATAGTTTATCCCCCGTACCATTGAGGTGCGGGGGATTTTGATCGTGTGATGTGATACAATAGAAAGCCAGTAAATGTGATGGAGGCTCAAGATGGGATTCATAATCGGACTTGATGTCGGTGGCAGCACGACGAAGATAGTCAGCATGGCGGACGGCAAGATCCTGGCCAAGACTGTTGTAAAGGCGACCGATCCTGTAACATCAGCATTTGGAGCCGTAGGCAAACTCATAAATGATAATTCACTCAGACTTGAAGATATCGAACGCATTAACATAACAGGCGTCGGATCGAGCTTCTCCGGAGGTTCGATACTGGGTATCAGGACCGTGCTGATCGAAGAGTTCGATGCTACGGGATTAGGCGGGCTTTTCCTCAGCGGCCTTGATCATGCAGTGGTCGTTAGCATGGGAACGGGAACTGCATATCTTGATGCGACCAAAGACTGCATAAAGCATGTAATCGGTTCAGGTGTAGGCGGCGGTACCATCGTCGGTCTGTGCAACAGCATCCTCGGAATGGACGATGCACTGAAGCTGTCAGACATGGCAGATCACGGCGATCTTAATGCAGTCGACCTTACGATCGGAGATATAACCAAGGCTGATATCCCGGGGCTTCCGAGCAGCGCCACTGCATCTAATTTCGGCAAGGCGGCTGATGACTTGAGCCGTGAGGATAAGGCAGCAGGGATCTTCAATCTCGTTTTCCAGTCTATAGGAACGATGTCCGTACTCTCTTCGAGGATCGCCGGGATCAAGGATATCGTATTTACCGGACAGCTTGCTGAATTCAAACAGTGCGGGCAGGTATTGGATACTTTTACCGATCTTTATCATGTTAACTTTATCGTGCCTGATGATGCGGTCTTCGGCACTGCGATCGGTGCATGCCTTGCGGGGCTCGCCGGTATGGAGAAGAAGAGGTAGATGAGCAGGAAGAGTGACAAGAGAGCGTATGAGCTCGATACCCTCCGCGGTATTGCCATGATCTTCGTGATCTTCATGCATGTCTCGTGGGATCTGAGATATCTGGTCGGACTTGCAGAGTGCAAATACCTTGATGCTCCGTGGTTTGAGGGGCTGATGCATCCGTTTTTCCTGGTTGTATTCGTCAGTGTCTCGGGGGTCTGCTGTACTTTCTCAAGAAGCAATCTTAAGAGGGGCATAAAGCTCATCCTGGTTGCACTTGCGCTTAGCGCAGGTACTGCAGTGGCAACCTACTGTTTTGGCATGGATTGTCTGATCATATTCAATGTGCTCCATCTCCTGAGCCTCGGCATATTCATCTATGCCCTGGTGGAATTCCTGGAGAAGAAGATGGGGACATCCCCAAGGCTTACAAATGCCCTTCTCGGGTTTATGGGAATACTTATCATTATCCTGGGAATGACCATAAGGCAGTTTGATCTTACGGTCAACTCCGTTCTTCTGATCCCTACCGGGATAATAATGAAATGCACTCCCTCAATGGCTGACTACATGCCGGTGTTTCCCTGGCTCGGCGTCTTTCTGACAGGCGCTCTCGTCGGCCGTGTGTGCTATAAGGACAAGACGACGGTCGTGCCTCCCAGGCATGATGTTACACGCAGGATAACTGCTCCTTTTGAGTTCATAGGAAGGCATTCGCTTTTGATCTATCTTGCCCATCAGCCCATAGTAATCGGGATCTGCTATCTTTTTGCAATGGTGCTCAAATGAAGCGTTAT
>Ga0247608_10002822_pt1 | contig 21003 bp, 9 predicted proteins | sample 176DNAGHGlowgp2_FD_193490 | JGI IMG/M metagenome (GOLD analysis project Ga0247608, IMG submission 193490) | Sheep rumen microbial communities from Palmerston North, Manawatu-Wanganui, New Zealand - 1766 DNA GHGlow gp2 | ecosystem: Host-associated > Mammals > Digestive system > Stomach > Rumen ...
TCAAGGCTAAGCGCTCACTGCAGATCATTCGCGATTTCGACCCTGTGGCCGACAAACGCGTTCCGAAGGATGACTGGGTTCCCAACCCCATGAACCAGCCCGGACAGGAATATCCGCAGGTGAACTCAGAAGGTTTTGCCCGCTTCCGCGTGGTGGCTCCCGAAGCCAAATCAGTCATCGTCAGCCTCGGTCTCGGCGGTCGTGGCGGCACCGTGCTCCGCAAGGATAAGGACGGTGTGTGGACAGGCACCACCGAGGGTCCGATGGATCCCGGCTTCCACTACTACCACCTGACTATCGATGGCGGTGTGTTCAACGATCCAGGCACTCACAACTACTTCGGTTCCTGCCGTTGGGAGAGTGGTATTGAGATTCCTGCTCCTGATCAGGACTTCTACGCCTGGCGCAAGGACATTCCTCACGGCAACATCCAGCAGGTGAACTTCTGGTCTGAGAGCACCGGCAAGATGCAGACTGCCAATGTCTATCTGCCCAGTGGTTACGGCAAGCTCGTGAAAGGCAAGAACGGCAAGCTCGAGCAGACACGCTATCCCGTCCTCTACCTGCAGCACGGCTGGGGTGAGAACGAGACCAGCTGGCCTGTACAGGGTAAGGCAGGCATCATCATGGACAACCTGATTGCCGACGGCAAGATCAAGCCCTTTATCGTCGTGATGGCCTATGGTCTGACCAACGACTTCAAGTTCGGCACCATCGGCAAGTTCACCGCCGAGGAGTTCGAGAAGCTGCTCATCGACGAGCTCATCCCCGTTATCGACAAGCAGTTCCTCACCAAGCCCGACAAGTGGAGCCGTGCCCTGGCAGGTCTCTCGATGGGCGGCATGGAGACGAAGCTCATCACCCTGCGTCGTCCTGAGGTCTTCGGCTACTGGGGTCTGCTCTCTGGCGGCCAGTATGCTCCCGATGAGATCAAGGATCCGAAGGTCGTGAAGTACATCTTCGAGGGTTGCGGCGACAAGGAGAATCCCGACGGCATCAACAAGAGCGTCGCTGATCTGAAGGCTGCCGGCTACAACGCCGAGGGTCTCATCTCTGAGGGCACCGCACACGAGTTCCTTACCTGGCGCCGTTGCCTCTACCAGATGGCCCAGAGCCTGTTCAAGTAAGGCTACACATAATTTATATAATAAAGAGAGGCGACCCAATCGGTCACCTCTCTTTTTTGTACCTATCATACAAAATGAAAAATAAATAACTCAAAATGATGATGATTCGTTGGAAAAGTGTATCTTTGCAGCGGTAATATATATTTGGCGAAACGACTATGGAGAAAAAAGGAAATGAACAATTATTGCCTATAGGTAATCTCAAAGGCGGTTACGAAATCGTATCATCGAATTTTAACGGTAACGATTTAGTGATAAAAGTGGTTTCTACAAGAGACAAGACTGATGAAGTTTCGTTTGTTTTTCCAGACGTATTAGCATACAGAAACACATTAGAATGCTACCGACTTTCAGATGTAGATGTTAATGTGAGTTCAGATGGCATATTCTCTGTTGTATATGAGATTAAGAATTCAGACTACTTAGAATGGATTGCCGATGCAGGTTATCGTTTGCTATATGGGGAACCAACGGACTTACGTCATTTGCTTATCTATCTTGATGATTGTGTTTGGGATGTAATTATTCATTCTAAAAATGATGGGGCATATTATTCAAGAAACGGTATTAAAACAACATTGTAATAATGAAAGCCCCTCTGTAACATGCCGTGAGCGGGATACAAAAGCGGGCAAGTCCTTCTGTGCCGCAAGGAAGTGTAAGGATATTTCGCAAATGCAAAACTGATAACAATACGCCTGATAATCAGGGAGTTAGACAGTGAAGAGTTTGGGCTAAGGAAAGTGGGAGCTTCGTGGCAGGAAAGTCGGAGTTTCATGGCAGGAAAGTCGGAGTTTCATGGCAGGAAAGTCGGAGAAACAAGGCATGGACTCTGGAAAGAAGGACATAGTGATGGAGATGTAAAAGTTTTTCACAAGATAACATAGACACGTGAAAGCAGCGAAGACAGGAAGCGATGACAGTGATGACAGCTGTCAACTGTCATCACTGTCATCGATCGCGCCTAAGCACACTGATGCCGATTAGTAACGGTATGGACAAAAATAATAATGATGGGGCGCGAACCCCATCATTATTTATAAGAGAAAGAAGTGATTCTTACTTCGTCAGGAACTTCTTGCCGTCCTTCACCACGATGCCCTTGTATGTCTTAGACACACGCTGGCCAGCGAGGTTGTAGATTGCAGAAGAATTGGGCTGCTGAACCATGACACCGTTGATGCCAGAGAACTGACGAGGATCAGTGCCGGCACCCTCCTTCACGAAGAAGTTAGTTTCGCCTGTACCGTTGATCAGGTTCTCAGAAGTCTTACCATCTGCATTAGCATCTTCTTTGAGATACCACTTAACGTCCTTGATCTCATAGTCGCAAGCCTCCTTGATTTCAGCCATGTTGAAGGCGATAGACTGCATGTCGTTAGCCTCGTTGGGTACAGTGAATGTAGCCTCGAAGTCCTGCCACTCGGTGGTGAAGTTCACATCGCCGATAGCACCCCAGTGCAGATAAGCGCCAGGAGCGGCGTGGCACTGTGTAGAGGTCTTAGCCTCCTTAGAAGCCTTATACTTGAACGAGATAACGGTAGCCTCACCAGCACTCAGCGTGCGGTTAGCAACAATCCAGAACTGGTTGTCCCAAGGCTGACCAGTTGCATCGGGATGATCGTCATCCTTCACGAAGTCTCTCTCCTGACCCTTTACGATCACGACAGTCGGGTTAGTAACGATAGCGACAGGCTCCTTATCCTCTTCACCTTCGAGCTTCACGAAGTTCATCTGCTTGCCCTCTGTATCGATAGAGATAGTCCATACACCAGCTGCGGGGAGCTTAATCTTGGCATTTGAAGCCTCGGTATAGTCGAGCCATGTGTCAGGATCGTTCACAACAGTGCCAGAAGGCTTCAGGGTAGCACCCTTATAGGCCTTGTCATTACCACGAACGGTAGAGATCATCACCTCGTTCACCCAAGTGTCCTTCTTACCCTTTGTACCAACGGTAGCAACCATCAGGTCTTCGCTCTGAGCGAATGCGATAGCGTTGTCGTAGTCGTACTCAATACCAGTAGCGGTGTTGGAAGCAGCCACAAAGAGACCCTCGTCGAGCTTCATGGTAGCAACAGAGAGATCGTCGAAATAGAAGTCAACGGCATTCTTATTCTCCGGGTTCAGGTTGAATGCGATAGACCAAGCGTCAGTAGCAGCATCGGGAACAGTGAATACACCATCGAAGTCCTGCCACTCGGTGGTGAACTTCACATCACCTACAGCCTGCCAGTGCACATAGTCAGAGGGGTTCTGGTGGTGGAACTGGGTGTTGGTTGTAGCAGCCTCAGAAGCCTTATAACGGAAGTGGAGCTTGAACTGGTTACCAACCTTGAAGACCTTGGCATTCGGAGCCTGGATCCAGAACTGGTTGTCCCATGCAGAAGCATCGCCCTCAGTATCGGCAGTCTTACCATGAACAACGAATACGTGGTTGCCTGCCTTATCAGGATCCTCTACGATGTCAGAGGGGAACGGATCCCAACCGTCATTCTCATTCATGTTACGACCTTTCTCCTTACCCCATGCGCAGATGGTGAAGTTCTTCTCCTGGTCGTTGAATCGGATCTCGGGATCAGCCCAAGCCTTCTCGGCATCACCATTGGTGAGCTGCTCGATCCACTCTACAGGGCGCTCTTCCTTACCCTCGTGGGTAATCTTCAGATAAGCGATATCCCAATCGCCTACATAGTCACCGCACTGCATAAGGATGTTACCATTAGCCTCTGTGCACTCGTAATCAAAGGTTCCTTCTACCCAGTCTGTCGTGATAGGGAACTGGCCATAAGGTGTCTGACCGAAACCGAGCATAGACACATTCTGAGCCACAGAACCCTTCACCTTGAAGTGAAGTGTGTAGACAACACCTACCTCAGCGTCAACGCCGCCAATGGGGTGGAACTGGCAGTCCCAAGAAGGATCAGTTGCTTCCTCACTGTGGAAGTGAAGGCAACCATTTGCAATCGAGAGACGTGCTCTTGCAGACTCACTGGCACCCCAGCCGTAGAACTTAATCTCCGCACCGTCAGCGAGTTTAGAGAAGTCGACTTCTGCATCGACAATCTCTTTCGCGTTTGCCCCCAAGAAACATGTCAAGAGGGCAAGAAGAGTAAAAAATTTCTTCATAATTGAATAGTTTAAGTGAATAAATAATAATAGAGTTAAATATATAACATAAAAAACTTTAGTTCCTTACTTACCACTGAGCGCATCGCAGAAGGCCTTGTAGGTGGCATTACGCACCCAGTCCTTACTCTTGGTGTCGATAGACCAGAGGCCCACAGGATCGCTCGTATCAGCCATGTTGCCCTTACAGATACCAGCCTGCTTGTCGTGCGGGATCTTAGACATATAGGTCTTGATGACGTAGGCATAATAGTCGGCTAGCTTCTGACGCTGAGCTTCTGTGATATCCTTTGCTGCCACATTGAGGCCGTCAGCATCCAGATACTTGATGTCGAAGTTAGAGAGACGGATCATCTTGCCTGTAGAAGCCAGATTGTCGAGGAGGGCGTTCAGAGAGGCCACGTTAGCGTTCTGCTTCTCCTGATTCTCGCTATAGCTGAGGTCTAACTTGGCATTGATACCATCGATCTTAGCACCGTTGTTGTCCCAGATGTTGATCCAGTACTTGAAGCTGTCGAATTTCTTCTGGGCATCGAGACCAGACTCACTGATGAAGAACTTCAGGTCGGCGAGGTTACCGCCATGCTTCTCGAAAGTAGCGCTGGCCACCTTGGAGACAGCCGAGGCGTAGTTATTACTGCCCAGAATGTCCTGCCAGTAGATCTTATCGGTAGAGTGCTTGAGGTCATACATACCATTCTCAAGCTCTGCCTTCGTGTCGATGGCCTCGTCGATGAGGTCGAATGACGTGATGCGGCCTGCGTTGATCTTCATCAGACCATCGCACCATGCGTTAAGGGCGTAGTTGATGGTGTCAGTACGCTCCTGAGCCGTCTGCGGACGGTGGTTGTCAGGATAGTAACCCACCTCCACCTTCTGAATATAAAGGACAGCAGAACGGGTGTTCTCAATCCTCAAGTAACCCTCCGTAACGTCTGGTGCACTTTGGGCCTCTACGACAATCTTTGTCCATTTACCTGCTTTGAAAGTCCACTTTCCGTCAGGACCGCTACCATTCACCTTCTTGCCAGAGAAAGTGACGTTGAAAGAAGCGTCCTTGTCGGCCTTGGCCCAGAATGTCGTGGTATATTTAGCAAGAGGATCGACTTCGAAGCCTTCAATGATGCGGACTTGACCCGGTGTCGGAGTAGCGCTAATTTGAAGACAGTTCTGATTATCATAGTTGACGATTGCAACCTTTCCCTTTTCCACGGTACCGGAATACGCGCCTACAGGCATCTCGTTGAAATTGACCGACTTTCCTTCTACATAGTCAACCTGAATCTCAATAGGTGCTGTGAGCACATTCAGCCAATCGTCTGCCTGGTTGGCATTAGCGACGATGGGGCTGCCGAACACCTCACCGCCAATCTCTTCCACATGGTCGAGAAGGTCCTTCATATCGAGGAAGTTCATCACACCCTTGCTGCTGATGATGGAACCAGACATCAGAGAGGTTCCGAAGGCGACATTGTCGAAATTGGTCATGGCAGCGGCATGTGCCAGCTCCTGCTTATTGAAATCCGCCACCTTGAGTGTCGCACCGATAGACATATTGGCGTATGTTTCTCTGTCGATATACGACTTGACGGGCGCCAAGTCCTTATACGGCTCTACGAAACTCGGATCGGGCTCTGCATTGAAATCGTCTGTCACATTATAGTCGGCACAGGAAACTGCGAATGCACCTGCAGCCAACATCAAGAGACCGTTTCTAAAAATTCTGTTCATATCTATAAACTATATACTATAAACTACAAACTAATTCTTCACGTATTTGGGTGAGAAGAAGACCTTCTTGTTTGACTCACGCGTCTGAACAACCAGCGTATCGTTGGTAGAAACCGTGATATCGCTGCCCTTGAAGTTGACGTCGTAAGCCAGACGGAGGATGTCACGCTGGACAGGCTCTCCGTTGTTGCTACCCCACTGGTAATCCTTATATTCCGGTCTCTCCGTACCCTTGTTGATGAATTCACCAGAACCCGTGGCTGTCACGTTCTCATCATCGGTAGAGATAGAACACGTATTGCCACTGAAGGTCAGGATGAGGTTACAAGAGATCGAAGCACCAGAGGTCTTGAAGGATACAGGGAAGATGGCCTGTGTCATGTTCTTCGTATTGATACCGCAAACTTCGTCGTTCTGGTTCACAGGATTCGATGTGTAATGCTCTTGGTCAGAGTTGATGAGTGAGAAATCCTTGCGGACAACCGTTGTGGTAACACCCTTTTCAGTCACCTTGTCAACACCACGGCGGATATACTTACCCTGCCACGGGTTCATATACTTCACGCAGTAGAGGACATAGTCCTTGGCGAGCACTTCCCAATCCTCGGTGTTGGTGCGAGAGGGAGAGAGGCCTTCACGTGGCGTACCCGTGAGAATATGGTCGATACCCTTCACATTGGTCATCAGAAGAGGGATGACATAGGTGTTCTCGATGGCCTTCTCATCGTTGAAGAAAGCATCGGTGAACTGTACCTCCACATAGCCGCGGACATCGCCATTGTAAGGAATGGAATTAGACAGAAGTGAATAGTAGTTCTTGGGCAAAGGAAGCACAGGAGCTGCTGCGTTACCACCCTCATCCGTAAAGTAGAGGTTGTCGCAGAGTGACTCGTCGACGACAATATCTACAGAGGCGTCACGACCGCCATAGGCTCCACCCATGGTTGACCAAATGCGACACTTGTGCTCGTTGTCGAGCGTGTTGTCGTAGATATCGTTACCAAGTACGAGTGTACGTACGGGGTACTGATATGCGAAGTAGGCTGTTGTACCTTCTTCATAGTCAGGGAACTCATGATCCGCATTATAGCACGAAGCGAATGTGAGAGAGAAAGCTCCCAAGGCTATTCCGTATATATAATTCTTCAGTTTCATCATTGTCTATTTTAAATGTTCAATGTTCAATATTCAATGTACAACAATATTACCACCCCTTGTTTTGCTTGAGGTTGCTCCATTTGAGCACTTCACTCTTGGGAATAGGACCGTACAACTGATAAGAGTTATCGAATTTACGATCCTCTACATCGATGATGGTGTATGAAAGTGCACCAGTATCTTCATTGCGGTCGATCTGCACACCCTTCACAGTCTCATTGAGCGGCAACATCCAACGACGGAGATCCCAGAAGCGCTTGTTCTCGAAGCAGAGCTCAAGACGACGCTCATTACGGATCAGGTTCATCATCTTCGTCTGGTCGCCTGCGCACTCCTCAAGATAGACGTCACCCTCAGCGAGTGCACGACCGTACTCGTCGGTGCCGAGTCCTGCACGCTCACGGATGGCCTTGATCACATCGTAGGCAGAGAAGCCTGCACCAGCCTGGTCGCTCTTGGGTCCCCAAGCATCGTTGGCTGCCTCGGCGTATGCCAGGAAGATTTCCGTGTAACGGATGCGCGGATAGATGTGCTGCTGTTCAATGAGGGAGCTTGACAACGGACTGACGTCGTCGCGGAGGAGCTTCTTCAGATAATAACCAGTACGGGTTGAATTGCTTGTACTGTTCAGGTTATCGTCAGTCTCACTCTTATCACCATTGATGGCAGGATAAGTACCTGTGATAATCAAAGACTTCCTGAATGTGGTGCCGTTGTAAAGCACGTAATTCTCGAGACGCGGGTCACGGTTGGCATAAGGATTCTTGGCATCGTAGCCAGAATTAGCATCGCTGATAGGTCTGCCGTTACGCATGGGGAAGGCGTCGACGAGATTCTGGGAAGGATTGACACGTCCCTGACCATAGAGCGTCGGGGGGAAGTTCTCTCTTTCCTGATCTGCATTCTTATGACGGTCTTCGCGCCAGAGGATCTCAGGCATTTCTGCGGCACTAGGCTCAAGCTTGGCCTTGTTCTTGTACCAGATGTTACCTGTAGTGTCGAATCCCTCCATGCCACCAATGCGCTTCAAGACATTCGCACAAAGCTTAGCGGCATCGGCAGAAGTCACACCACTCTGATCGCGGAATGCGGGGCTGGCGGCGAGAAGGGCAATCTGAGCCTTTACGGCCTCAGCTATCTTTCCGGAAATGAGGCCTCTGGCCTTGTCACCAAACACGAGGTTGTAGCCAGAGAAGTTTGCACCCAGAGCCACATACTTGGCAGGGATCTCACTCTCATTCTCAATGTCCTTATACTCAAAGGGGAGCAGCGCCATGGCACTGTCGCAGTCGGCGAAACACTGCTTCACACAGTCGGCGAACGTAGCACGGGGCTGGTTGAAGTCAGAGCTACCGTCCTCAGGAGTCGTCAGCAAGGGAACACCGTAGAGTATACCGTCATCGGCATAACCACCATGAGCCTGCAGCAAATAATAATAGAGGATCGCGCGAAGGCCGAAAGCCTCACCCTTCAGACGATCGACGAACATCTGCTGCTTAGAAGCTGCACTGGGAGCCCAGGAACTGGTTTCCACGATCTGGAGGAAGTTATTGACATACTGGATACCATCCTTGCAATTGTTCCACTGGGACATCGGGTTGTTGTCGGAGGCCCATGTACCAGTAGCCATATTCAGATATGAACTGCTCTTCAGGTTGGTAACAGCGTCATCTGTGGCAATATCGGTCTGCGTGGTCGTGATATAGGGAAGACGATCGTAGCCATACATCAGCAGACCATGTGCATACGAGGACTCTTTGGCCAAGTCTTCCATTTGTCGATTGTTCTCATCTGCGGGCTGAAACATGTCATCGCATGAGCAGAAAGCGAGGAGACCGATGAAATAGAATATAATGTTTTTTGTCTTCATAATTTTCAATTATCTATTATCAATTGTCAATTAGAATTAGAAGGTTGCTTTAACACCGATATTATAGAAACGAGTCTGCGGTGCGTAACCAACACTTGTCTCCATCAACTTACGCTCCTTAGAGATGGTGAGGAGGTCGTTACCGTTGACATAAACTGAGAGAGCCTTTACAACCTTGCCCATCATTTCCTTCGGGAAATCGTAGGTCAGCTGCACTTTGCGAATGTTGAAACGGTCAGTGCTGTACAGCCAGAAGGTAGAGGCTGCACCATCGTTAGCATTGGCCATTGAGGTCAGACGGGGATGAGTGGCTGTTTCTGCCGTCTCAGGGGTCCAACGACCACGTGCATTGACAGAGTACTTGTCGTCACCACTCATATAGAAGTATTTACCGTTCTTCAGGGCCTTTGCGCCGAAGTGACCGTTGCCAAGCAGGAAGAACGTGAAGTTCTTATACTTGAGCGTGAGGTTGACACCCAGGTTGAAGGGAGCACCGATGCTTCCCAGACCATCAGTTGAAGGATTGCCGTTCCCATCCAGGATAGTCACAGAACCCGACTTACCAAGCACAACCATATCCTGATTGTTGATGATACCGTCGCCATTGATATCCTCATACTTCAGATCACCAGGCTGGATGTTACCACCAATCATCGGGTTGGGCATGCCAGCCTTCAGCTTGTACTTACCCTCCTTCATCAGTTCCGGGTCAAAGTCGTCAGCCGTGTAGAAGCCCAGGCAATTGTATCCCCAAATTGCATCAAGGGACTGGCCCTCAGTGTGCTTGTTGGGAGACTTAGGATCGATGGTCTCATCAAACGTCTTCCACTCCGTCGTCAGATAGGTACCAACCACACCAAGCTGTGCGTGAACCTTTCCAAACTGCTTCTGAGCCGTGACGCTGAAGTCAAGACCCTTGCGGTTTTGGACATTATTGTTGATAGCCGGCTTGAATGAGCTTCCAGAGAGGCCACCCGACAGATATGAGGGGAATGAAGTCGGCTCCTGGATAATGAAGCCGTCCATATCCGTATTGAAGAAAGTCAGGTTTGTGGAAATCAGTTTGTTGAAGAACGAACCACGCAGACTGACAGAGAATTCCTTACGATGGATGAAATCGAGGGAGGGGTTAGCACCCGACTTAGAATAAGTACGGTCTGTCGTCACGCCTTCATTCCATCCAAAGCCACCTCCAGTCAGATCCCAACTGGCTTCGTAGAGATAGTAATAATTCTCCGAGCCGCTCGATGATCTCATATACACATCGATATCCTCATTCAGATTGCTATATGAGGCACTGAGCAACAGGTCATCAACGAAGCTATCCTTCAGGAAGTTCTCCTTGGCCAGGTTCCAGCCGAGAGTGAATGAAGGTGAGATAGCCTCGCGGTTTCCTTCGGGAAGACGGGCTGAATGAACACCTGCCAAAGCCACCTCAGCAAAGTAACGACCCATATAGTCGTAGCCGAGCTGAAGACCTAAGTTAGCATTTGCATAGCGATGGTATGCGCCACTGGCTGTTGTCGTGTACATATTAGCAAGCAGCATACCAGAAACATGATGCACATCATTAAAGGTGTGGTCATAGTCGAAATGGCCATTCCAACTGATGGTCTGGCGATATTTCGTATCAGACATAGACATGTGACCAGTCACCACCTCATCGTTCTGCTGAGTCAGGCCAACGATGGCGTCCTTTGAGTCATAGTTACTCCATGTCGGAATGAACACGGCGTACTTGTTGTTGTATGACAAGCTGTAGTTGGCAGCATAGTCGATAGAGAACAGCGTCTTGAACGACAAGCCCTTGACGAACTTGTTCATGTCATAGACGAAGCCTGCATCGAACTGGAACTGACGGCTCACAGCCTTGGTCTTACCCCCGAAATAGCAATCTGCGATGGCATTGGTCTGGGTGGCTTTCGTGCCGCCAGGGAAATATTTGCCATCAAGCAGGTTGAGCGACTTGCCAAGGATGGCGAGTGCCTTACTGGCATTCGGGTCAACCATATCGATGTCAATCAGCGGTGCTGCGTTTTCAGGGAAGTTCGGACGCATGGTAGAAGCCTCGCCCCAGAAGTTACCCTTGTTCTTATTCTCATTATAGAAGGTAGCACTGGCATTAGCAAAACCCTTGATCACCTTGTTGATAACGAGGTCCACATTACCACGTACGCTGAAACGGTCGGTGTAGTTATCCTTTGCAGGACCGAAGTTGATGAGGTCTTCGTTACGATAGTAATTGATGTTCGTATAGAAGTGAGCTCGCTGGCCACCACCCTGAATCTCTAACGTACCTTCAGAACGGTTGTATGCCTTGCGAACATACTCGTCGGAATAGTAGTTGACATTGGGATAACGATAAGGATTAGCGCCTGTGGCATGATTGTAGATATCCATCTGGGAATATCTGGCAGCGAGTCCGTCGTTAGCACGAGCCTCGTTGTAGAGCGTCATGTACTCTGCAGAACCCAGATACTCAGGAAACTCCTTGGCCACATGGAAACCAGTGTTGGCGTTAGCCACGATCTGAAGACCGTCCACCTTGCCACGCTTGGTGGTAATCAAGATGGCACCCTTGGCACCCTTGGCGCCATAGAGCACGACAGCCTGTGCACCTTTGAGGAAGGTAATCTGCTCGATCTCGGAAGGAAGCACGTTGTTTGACGGGCGCTTCACACCATCGATAATCACGAGCGGAAGGTTGCTGTTGTCGTTGTTGTCAAGACGTTCATTGTCCATGCCCCAAAGGTTGTTGCCATTCCATCCGCCAACAAGCGCATACATGTCTTCAAGGCTACTCGTCGTATAGTCCTTCTTTGACAGCTCTTCCACGTCGACGTATGAAATGCCTCCGAGAAGCTGGTCGGCATCCTTGTCGCGGAAAGCAACATGGACTTTCTTTTTTGCCACCAGAGAATCACCGTCGTCAACTGTCTGGGCATTGGCAGTCAGCGGCGAAACTGCAAACGTGGCTAAGAGAAATATGTTTGTTACTATCTGTTTCATATTTTCACTTTTCACTTTTCATTTTTCACTTTTCAACTCAATTACCATCCTGGGTTCTGGGCAAATCCTTCGTAAAGATAGGTATCCTTGTCAGGAAGCGGGAACCAGTAGTGCTTGGAATCCAAGCGACGGGTAATCAGCTCTTCCTTGTGGAAATTACCAATATGTGCATCCTTCGGATCGTGATCTTTGAACCAGGCGTCAGTTTCCAATCGCTCAAACTCATGAGAGTATTTCACGGTGTAAGGAGGCTCGGTCAAGAGGAGCCAACGCTGAAGGTCACACCAACGGAAGCCTTCGAAAGACAGTTCCACAGCACGCTCACGACGGACTTCGTCGATGAAGTGCTCTCTGGTATCCATGAGATTTGCCTGTACGTGCTCCATGGGCCAGTCGCTGGAGTTGACACGATCGCGGAGTGCGTTGATAGCGTCAACAGCTGACAACGAACAGTATTCAGGCTTATCCTTCAGTTCCGGGGCAGACGTAGCGATAGCAGCCTTTGCCTCAGCATACATCAGGTAGACGTCTGCAAGACGCATATAAGGAAGGTAGCTCTGGAAAGCATAGTCCCAGTCGTACCACTTGTCGCCTTCATTACACTGGTGAGGAATCAGCTTCTGGATGAAATAGCCAGTGCTGCTACCATCGGCAACACCACGCATGGCACCATCCGTGTAAAGGCTACAATATTCATGTTTCTTCTGAGTAGAAGTCAAGGCATCCGTACTGAGCACATAGTGGAAACCATCGAATATGATGTCATGGTAGAATCGTGGATCGCGATTCTTATACGGATGTTCCGGATCCCAACCAGAAGCCTCGTTCAGCACATACTGACCGTTTCTGACCAGATAGATGGGCTGGCCGTTGGCCATACCGTACTGGTCGATGACGTTAGCTGTCGGGTGGTGAATGATTTTGTCGTGAGCCACAAGACCCTCAACCTTCGGACCAAAGATCTTGGCGCAGTTCCAGTTGGCAGAGTTTACACCAGGATAAGCGCCACGGAAGATGGCCTCAGAAGAACCTGGCATCAACCAGCTCTGCTTCACGGTATAGAAGATGTCTGAGTAGTTCGTCTCAGCATTTTCGTCACGCTCGTGGTCGTAGATATTAGAATATTTGTATTCTGCCAGCTTGTATTTGACAGTTCCTCTGTTTACCATATCAAGAGCCTTGCCGAGCGTCTCAGCAGCCTTCTTACAATAGGCCACATCATAATCATAGGTCTTGCCGTTGGAACTGGCACCTAAGAGCTGGGCAACGCCACCGTTCTTGGTCTTCTCAAACTCCTTCATCAGCGGAGATCCAGCCCAGAGATAGCACTTGCCAAGGTAGCAAAGAGCCATGAACTTGTTGACACGCAGATCGTTCTTTCCTGATGTCTGCATACCAGCCAGTGTCTCGTCCCAGTCTAAAGGAAGGAGACTGTAGGCCTTCTCGAAGTCCTCAGCGCAGCGGTCTGCACACTCCTGGAAAGATAGGCGAGGAAGCTCGGGAATCTCATTGGCATCAAAAGCCACGTCAATATAGGGAAGTCCACCAAAGTAGCACATCAACTCGAAATGCCACCAGGCACGGAAGAAATACATCTGTCCGAGTAACAGGTCGCGCTCTTCATCTGAGCCAACAAGCGACTTGATATTCTCAATACCCATATTACACTTACGGATGCAGTACCATGAGTTCTTCCAAAGAGAACTTCTGTCACCATTCAGCCAGCACTGGCTGTTGGTGTACCAGTTACGATAGTTACCAAGGTCAACCTGGTGATCCATGTGCGCATAGCCCTCAGTGTTGTGAACAGCGTCATCACCGAAATTCCATGCGGTACAATAGTTGACCTTTTCCTTGTCAGGAATCAGGTTGTAGATTTCCTCAATATATCCCTGGAAGTTGCGGTAGTTCTTGAATGCCTCATCCTCAGCCACAATTGCCTCCGGGTCCTTGTCAAGCCAGTCGGTGCAAGAAGTGAAGGAAACACCGCCAGCCAAGAGGAGCAGCGAACCGCACAAAAGGGATTTGATGTTATTATAATATTTCATAATCGATATACAATTAAAGGTAAAGCTTGAATCCGAAGTTGTAACGTCTGACGGTAGGATAAGCACCGCCGCTACCACTCCATCCATAGTTACTCTCGCGGTCGTCAGGCATCTTTGTAATCAGGAAGAGGTTGTTACCATTCAGGTAAAGCTTCAGACTTGAGAAACCAAGTTTCTTAATCCAACCCTTCGACCATGTGTAAGCAATTTCCACGTTCTTCAGACGGAAATAGGAACCGTCGAAGAGGAACTGTGTACCGTTGTTATAGGAGACCTGTGTGGAAAAACGCGGAACGACGACCTCGCCAGATCCATCTTGAGCATTCCACCAATTACCAGTATCGTACACTGTGAGAAGCTGATCACCGAAAGAAGTGAGTGTTACGTCACGTGTAACGCCTGTTACACCATAGAGCTGTGCAAACATGCTCCAACCCTTCCATTCCCAACCAATCGTGGCATTATAGGTATGTTCCGGATTTCCGGTATAGCCATAAGGAGCCTGGTCGTTGGTTTCGTCAACGACACCGTCACCGTTGAAGTCAACGATATAGTGGTCACCGATGAGAACCTGACCGTCGTCCTTCTCACGCTCTGGCGTACTATAGAGTTCATCGTAGGTACCGATAAAGCCGTTGTCGATGAATGAAACATACTGACCCTGAGAATAGCCCTCAGCCTTACGATAGGCAGGAATCAAAGCCGGGTCATCCTTTACCTTAATAACATTGTGCGCGTACGTGTAGTTGGCATTGGTCCAGAAACGCATGCCGTTGTTCAATACCTTATTGAAGCGGACCTCAACCTCGAAACCGTAGTTCTTCATCTTACCCTTATTGATATCAGGCGTGGTTGCAGCACCAAAGTATGAAGGCACTGAACGGTTGGATCCGGAGATGAAGATGTCGTAACGGTCATCGCGGAACCAGTCGAAGCTACCTGCGAACATGCCATGGAGGAAGGCGTAATCGAAACCGATATCTTTCTTCAATACGGTTGCCCAACGGAGATCAGGCTGAGCAATAGTAGCTTCCTTATATCCAACGAACGGACTTGCAGAACCGTCGAGTGAGATATTGAAACCATTACCGTTGTTCGTGACCTCCCAACCTGTCAGGTAAGCCCAACGTGCACCAGCGTTATCATCACCGATTTCACCGATAGATCCACGGATCTTGAACATATCAATGATACCTTTGTCTTTCAGCTTCTTCATGAATTTCTCTTCTGAGACCATCCAACCGGCTGCTCCTGAACAGAAGAATGCAAAGCGATTGTCTGGAGAGAACTTCTGAGAACCATTGTAAGCACCGTTGAACTCTGCGAAATACCTGCCCTTATAGTCGTATGTAGTACGGAACACCCAGTCCTCACGACGATTCTCGAGGTCGGCATTACCTGCGTTGATACGACGCTTCCAGTTACCCATCAGAGAGACGTTATGGTCACCGAACTGACGAGCCCAGAAGAGCTGGAGAGACATTTCCGTTGCACGGCTTGTATAGCTGACGCTACCTGCTTCGGTAGACCAGTCGCGCTTTTCATAGAAATCGAAACCTGTTTTCGGGTAGATTTCATTTTCCCAAACAAGCTGGCCTTCCTCAGGAACAATGTATGCAGTATTGTTGACGTGACCACCACCGGCAGCACTGATACCACGACTACCCTCGTTAAACTGGTTGTCCCAAGAGATCGTTCCGCGAGCGACAAGACCCTTTGTGATGAAATCGAGATTCTGTTCAAGGGCAAAGTCAGTGAATACGCGGGTGATGGTAGACAGCTCATAACCTGATGTTGACACGCTCATAGGAGAGTTCGACATGTTTGAAGCTGCCAATCTGGAGTAACCCCAGGCGCCATTTGCAAACTGAACGGGATATACGTTAGGCGGCATACGATAGGCACCGGCCCAGTTCTGCTGCTGGAAGAACTCACCGCTATTACCGTAATAATAACGAGGAGACTTCTGCTGGGCATTAGAACCAGCCAGGTTTACTTTGAACTGAGTCGTCTTTGTAATCTGGAAGTCAAGATTTGAACGTACGTTCAAACGGTTGTATGCATAACCACCTTCATAACCTTGGTTGTTATCCCAGATTTTGGTCATATCACCTTCGTTCTGGAAGTCGAATGCTACAAAATACTTCACGAACTTGGTACCACCAGAGAAGTTGATGTTCGTATTATAAGATAAGGTGAAATCCTTGAACATCTCTTCCTGCCAGTCGACGTTCGGATAACGCTCTGCCTGACTATAGTCGCCGAGATAGTTACCATCAGCATCATAATTTGGCTTGACAGTATAGTCCTGATTGCGGAAATTCTCAATGAAAGTCTGAGGACGATAGTATGCCCAAGAGGCTGCACCTCCTAAGGCAAGCTCGTGCTCAATAGCCTGGTTACGAAGCATATAGCCATCGTAAGAGTCGTACTTGCGCGGGAGCTTCGACACAGCCTTCAACGTGGCATTGAAACCCACATCAATTCTTGCCTTACCTTCCACACCACGCTTGGTGGTAATCAGGATAACACCGTTAGCACCCTCCACACCGTAAACGGCTGTGGCTGAAGCATCCTTCAGCACAGAGACGGTGGCAACAGAGGTAACATCAACAGACTTAATTTCACGCTTGACACCATCGACGAGAATCAGCGGCTGGGCATCCTGGTTCCAAGCTGCTGCACCACGAATGTAAATACGCGGATCCTCTTCACCAGGCTGACCTGTTGAAGCGATAGTGGCGATACCAGGAAGGTTACCCGTAAGGGCAGCACTTACACTACCGATACCTGCTGCTCGTTCCAGAACTTCACCTGTCGTCTGAGTAATAGCACCCACGACTGAGGCTTTCTTCTGCTGGCCATAACCCACCACAACCACTTCAGAAAGCTGAGTGTTGTCGGTCAGAGTCACGTTGAACGTGCGCTGCTTGCCAACTTTCTGCTCCTTGGTGTTCATTCCCACATAAGAGACGACAATAGTCGATAACTCGGATGGGACACTCAGGGCGAAATTACCGTCGAAGTCCGTAACGGTACCCACCGACGTATTTCCCTTAATCACAACGGAGGCTCCTATCAATGGCTCTCCGTTAGAGTCGACAACCGTTCCCTTAATGGCAATGCCCTGAGCCCACGCCGAAGCACAGACCAAAAGCAACAATGACAATGCCGACAAACGACATTGCCCTTTTGCCCATAGCAGAACGGTTCTCGCAACGTTAGTTAATTGTTTCATCTTGCTTTTATTGATTCATATCATTATTTTCGCGGTGCAAAATTAATTAATATTAATTAATCTTATTTTATGATAGGTATCATATTGTTTATACATGTGTATTTATTTTCGCTATGTTACAAATCATAAAGTGATTGTTATAATTTAAAAATGATTTATTAAAGAATCAAAACAATAATCATCACCTAAATACAAAATTTGATTTCTTTTCACTTTTATGTAATTGAGGTATCACAGAAGATCAATTGCACACCAGAAATAAGAGAAATAATACATTTCTTTGTTATTTCATTGGCTCTTACTATCTTTTACTTTGTCAAAAGTACTATCGCTCAAGAAAATCCAAATATACATTTGGTTTTCTTCGCACTTATTCGTACCTTTGCACACGATTTTAACAATCGATAAAACTATTTCATGAGAAGAACCCAATTATCAACCATTCTACTGTGCATTTGCGTCATGATGACGGCACAGACTCCCTTCGGAAAGGGACAGCTGACTGTGAAGCCAGTCGCCAAGAACGCCGTGAGAATCCAATACACAGAGGGAGAGGCGCAAAACGACCTACCAGACTGGCTCTACGTGAAACACGACGAAGAACGAAATCCCGATATCAGCACGAAGATAGATCCACAGAGCCAGACGCTGACGGTTTGTGACAAGGACGGACAGGCCTTGTTCACCGCCACGCGGCACATGCTGGAGAACGGAGAGGCCACCTTGGCCTTCGACTCACCAGAAGACGAGTTTCTCTTCGGACTGGGACAGTTCCAGGACGGGTACAGCAACGTGCGCGGTCTCTCACGGCGGCTGACGCAGGTGAACACACAAATCTCCATCCCCATGTTGCTCTCGAGCAAGGGCTACGGCGTGCTGTGGAATAACTACGGTATGACGGAGTTCAATCCTTGTGACCATAGCGTACGACTGGTGAAGGCCGATGGCAAGGGACAAACGGAAGAAGTTGACGTGACGAGCACCGAAGGCAATAAGAAAGAGGTGCGCGAGCGACATATCTTTGAGGCAACCCTCGACATCGCCGAGGCTGGCAATTACGCCCTGCTGCTCGACGTAGGTCAGAAGATGGCCCGCCGACACAACCTCTGCATCGACGGCAAGCCCGTCATCGAGATGCAGAACCTGTGGCTCCCGCCGACAGCCTCGAAGATCGTATTCCTAGACAAAGGGCGCCACACCCTTACGGCAGAATTGACGAAGGACGACCAGCCGACGGTGTACTATAATAAGGTGAAGGACGAGACGGTGTTCCGTTCGCCCGTCGCCACCGCCGTTGACTATACCGTATTCATTGGTACCCCCGACGAAATCATCGCCACCTATCGCGAGCTGACGGGGCATTGTCCGCAGATACCGAAGTGGGCGCTGGGCTATATCCACTGCCGCGAGCGGTTCCACTCCTCGCAGGAGATTCTCGAGACAGCTAACCGATTTAAGACAGAACAGATGCCCGTAAGCATGCTCGTGCAGGATTGGCAGTGGTGGGGCAAATACGGTTGGAACGCCATGCAGTTCGACGAGGAGTTCTATCCTGACCCCAAAGCACTCACCGACAGTCTGCACAAGATGGACATACGGCTGATGCTCAGCGTATGGTCGAAGATTGACAAGACCTCGGAGCTGGGGCGCCAGATGGAGCGTGACGGCTACTACATACCTGAGACGGACTGGATAGACTTCTTCAATCCCGACGCTGCCGCCGCCTATTGGAAGGCATTCAATGAGCGGCTGGTACCCACGGGCATCGATGCTTGGTGGCAGGATGCCACAGAGCCAGAGAACGACGACCTCGCCGGCCGTCGTGTGAACAACGGCCGTTGGACTGGAGAGCAAGTCCGCAATATTTACCCCCTTTTAGTGAACAAGACTGTGTATGAGGGACTTGTCGAGGCAGGCCGGGAGCCGATGATCCTCACCCGTTGCGGATTCCCTGGAATACAGAGGTATGGCTCGGCCCTGTGGAGCGGCGATGTGGGCAACGACTGGCAGACCTTCAGCCGCCAGATCACGGCCGGTCTGGGCGTACAGGCAGCCGGCATCCCCTGGTGGACCTATGATGCAGGTGGATTCTTCCGTCCCCGTAACCAATACACCGACAGCGCCTACATCGAGCGGATGCTGCGATGGATAGAGACGAGTGTCTACCTGCCACTAATGCGGGTGCATGGCTATATGAGCAATACCGAACCCTGGAACTACGGCGAGGAGGCGAAACAGATCATCGCAGAGTGCCTGAGGGAGCGTGAACGGCTCAGGACCTATATCGAGCAGTGTGCCGAGCGCGTGGCCAACGAGGGTTATACGCTGATGCGACCGCTCATCTTCGACTTCGCCGACGATCCTGAGGCCCTCCGGCAGTCGTGTGAGTATATGTTCGGCCCGGAGCTGCTCGTCAGTCCCGTCACGGAGCCCGGCATCACCACATGGAAGACCTATCTGCCCAAGCAGAAGGGCGGCTGGACAGAGATACACACAAATCAGCACTACGACGGCGGACAGTATGTCACGACAACTGTCGACAAAGCATATATTCCCGTGTTTAAAAGAACAACGGATTAAATAAACCAAGAATTAAACGAATGACACGAATTAATAAAATGAAACAGATGATTAAAGGATGCCTGGTGGCAGCGGGACTCTGGATGTTCTCGCTGGGTACGATGGCACAGTTATCAACAAACCCCGACAAATTTCTGGGAAACATCACCACGGGATGGCCTGGGTCGATGGACTACAATGGCTTCAAGTATTCAGAGTACTGGAATCAGGTGACACCTGAGAACGGCACCAAATGGGGTACCGTTGAAGGGACACGCAACTCATACTACTGGAGCGGAGCTGACCCCGCCTTCAAATACGCCAAAGAGCACGGATTCCCGTTTAAGTTCCATTGTCTGGTTTGGGGCTCACAGTATCCCAACTGGATCAAGAACCTCTCTGCAGAGGACCGATACAAAGCTATCGAGAAATGGATGGACAAAGTCAAGAGCAAATATCCCGATCTGGAGCTGATTGACGTGGTGAATGAGGCCATCGATGGCCATCAGGCCGATACTTACCTAATGCGTGAGGCCTTAGGCGGCAATGGTGAGACGGGCTACGACTGGATCATCAAAGCTTTCGAGATGGCCCACGAGCGCTGGCCCAATGCCATCCTCATCTACAACGACTTCAACACGTTCAACTGGAATACCGACCAGTTCATCGACCTCGTGCGCACCCTCCGCGACGCAGGAGCCCCCATCGATGCTTACGGCTGTCAGGCTCATGACCTCGGCGGTGTGAGTCAGAATACCTTCAAAAGTGTCATGGCGAAAATTCAGGATGCATTGAAGATACCGATGTATATCACGGAGTACGACATCGGCGACACCAACGACTCTAACCAAAAATGGAACTACCAGCAGCACTTCCCAGTGATGTGGGAGGCCGACTACTGTGCAGGCGTCACTTTATGGGGATGGATGTACGGGAACACCTGGATCGATGACAAGAATACCGGCGAGAAGGGCATCTCTGGCATTATCAAGAACAAGAAGGAGCGCTCTGCCCTGACATGGCTGCGTGAATACATGCAGACCGATGCCGCCAAGAACGCTAAGAGTCCTTTCCCTGGCATGAAGAAGGAGGCCTCCGTCTACGTGAGACCCGAATCACTACGCGGAAAAGTTGGAG
>Ga0247608_10002823_pt1 | contig 21003 bp, 26 predicted proteins | sample 176DNAGHGlowgp2_FD_193490 | JGI IMG/M metagenome (GOLD analysis project Ga0247608, IMG submission 193490) | Sheep rumen microbial communities from Palmerston North, Manawatu-Wanganui, New Zealand - 1766 DNA GHGlow gp2 | ecosystem: Host-associated > Mammals > Digestive system > Stomach > Rumen ...
TATGACAAGTATATGGAACAAGCATATGAACTGATGCTGAAGAAGAATAATGACTACAATGAAGCATGGAAACTGATGAGGATAAATTCATATACTGATTTTATCTTGATGAAATTGCTTAGGGTTATGGAGATTGAAGACAATAACGGTGTCACTAAAGTTTCTGAACCGATTGAGTCTAATTATTTCGATATGGTCAATTATGCTATATTCGGAATCATCAAGTTCATCGACCCGACATATTCACATCAGATTCCAAAAGTTGTTTCTCAAAATAGTTGATTTGTTATGGAAATTATTAAGACGGAATTACCCGGTGTGTTGATTATCGAGCCGGATGTTTTCACTGATTCAAGAGGATATTTTTTTGAGTCATTCAATCAGAAAAAGTTTGACAAAGCAGTCGGACAACATATTGAGTTTGTTCAGGATAATGAGAGCAAGTCATCATACGGAGTACTCAGAGGTCTGCATTTCCAGAAAGCGCCATATGCACAGAGCAAACTTGTCAGATGTGTCAGAGGGTCTGTTCTGGATGTAGCAGTTGATGTGAATCCAGAATCACCAACATTCAGAAAACATGTTGCAGTAGAACTGACTGAGGGAAATCATCTACAATTCTTTATTCCTAAAGGATATGCGCACGGCTTTGTAGTTCTGAGTGAAACTGCTATATTCCAATACAAATGTGATGATTTCTGGCATCCTGAAGCAGAAGACGGAATTCAGGCACTTGATGACAGTCTTGGAATTGATTGGATAGTTCCGAAAGAATGCATTCTGATGAGTGATAAAGACAAAGTTAGGGGGAAATTAAAAGAGAACTGCTGATTCAGTGGTTCTCTTTTCTTTTGTGAACCATCAGATTTTTTGCAACTACTATTGAATAAACTGTCAATGTTCTTTAGATAAATACAATATAAAATCTGATTTAATCATAATTATATGACTCCGAAGATTAAAGATAACAGACAATATAACGGCGTGACCCTTGATGTCAACACTCCGGAAGAGAACAAGCCGGACATTGACTTCAACGAAGGTGAGTCACCTGCTGCTAATTTGAACTCAAAAGATGAAGAGAACCTCAGAATCAAGTCTGTGGAAATCGCAGTCGAGTTCATCAAACTGACAGAGGGTGGAGACTTGGATGACATATTCGCATGTGCAGCCCAGGTTCTAAAGTTCATCTCTTCAAAATAAGATACAAAAAGATAATATAACAGATATTATGTCAAAATATAGTAAGTTTAAGTTCGGAAAATATAGCGAGAAGGCTGATGAGGGTCATCTGTTTGATTCAAATGACAGTCTTAATGAGGCTGATAACGATGAAGAGGTTGAGACTTCTTCAGGTGCTGGTTCTGACAATACCAAGACTGAAGACCAGTTGAGAATCGAGGCTTGCAAACTCTCACAGAAGATTTCAAAACTGATGAACAATGTGACTCCGGCTGATATGCTGGAGATTGCAGATGCTTGTCTGAAATACATCAAGTACCAGAAAGCCGGTGAAGACTATGATCCGACATTCGGGCTTGATGATGCTGAAAACAGTTCTTCATCTGATGAAGAGAGTTCTTCTGAATCTGAAGAGAATGAAGAGAAGAAGACTGATGAAGATAATCTCTCTGATGAGGACTTCGAACTCGGTGATGATAAAGAAGATACATCTGAGAATGGAGCAATGAAGTTCGATGACTTGGATTTCGACTTCGATGATGAGAATGAAGAAGAGCCGAAGAAAACTGAGAAGAAAGAAGATGAAGATATTCTTCCTGATGAGTTCATTATCTAATAAAGAAATTAGTCATAAATAATTCTGTGCCGGTTATGTTGGGTTACACTCAAGTAACCGGCATTTTTGAAAAAATATATGCAAAAGAGATATTACCAGCAGCCGCTGTTTGAGAGTTATTTCGATGAGTTCTCAGATGATGAGTTTGAAGAGCATATAGAGAAATCTGAAGAACTGGTCCAATAGAAGGAGGAAATCGGAAGAGATCTTCCCAGATATGAGTTTGTGTTCTATTTCATCAATGCAAGCGGACAGATAATCAGAGACAGAACTTCAATAACTCCGCAGAGACAAAAGAAAATCGACAACTATATAGAGAATCTCCCGCATATTGATGATGCATAGGTTCTGTTCACTACTGATGATGGCAAATACAATCCGATGACGGCAGAAGACTATATACAATCTGAACTTCTGACACCGAATGAACTGTATAACAGAATTATAGACAAAGACGACGGATATATATACATCAAATACATACATATATATTTTGATAGGGACTATACACAGAAGACCGCCGGATATATCGCTAATGTTATAAAAGATGCTTGGAAGACTTTCTTCTATATACTCAATGTAATAAAAATTAATGTCGATGATGCTCTGAGATATGTATTGATGACGATGTATCAGCCGTTATCCGGAAAGAAGATACCGAGTAATAATAAAATGGACTTCAATATGTACAGACAGATGGCTACGAACCATATCACATCAAAACATATTGACATAATCGAGTATTTCGGATATATCCTTGACATAGACGTAAAAGACAATGAGATAAAGAAGACACTCAATGTATGTCCGAAGAACATACCAGCCGCAGTTTTCTATGCATTACAGAATGCCGGACTTCCGTACAACACAATCAAGAAATTGAAAGTCGATGTCAAGCAGAACTTGGGGAGACTCTATATCATCATTCCGGAAGATACCGTAGTTTCGTTCGATGATGTACATATTATGACACTTGTCGGAGAATTGAAGAACATAGAGAAAGTGAAAATAACCGTACACGGCACGCTTGTCATAGATGACATAGCCGGATATGACAACCTCAGGTTCATTGATATGACTTCTCCGAGAAACAGACTTGTCATCAACTGTCCGATTACAAAACGGCTTATGGACAGAATTTCACTTCTTGAGTTCAATGATGTCAAAATCATAGACACACAATAATCAAATCACCAGACTAAAATGAAAGACGAATTGATATATAAAGCAATAAATGAGAGTTTCTTCGGAGATGTAGATGATGAAGAAATAATGAAGGATGTCGAGAGTCATGGAAAGTTCGGTGAAGAGATTCCCAATGATGATGAAGAAGAGAAGTACGAATACTACTTTGAAGTTGAGTGGACTCCGAAAAATGAAGCATCTTTATACAATAGATGGGGTGTAGACGGTGAATAGAATAAACATCTCCACATTCTCAACGCATGGAAGATATGCAAGCTCGCATTTGACAACTTCGATCTCATCCTCAATTTCGTTCCGTGGAAACCGATTATAAAGGAACTGAACGACTATTTCCCGGCAAGGATGCTGGATGACAGTGAGATAAACAATGACTTTGATATAGAGGAAGAATACAAGAAGGCTGGAAAGTCATACTGCTATTACGGTGGAAACCCAGAGATAAAGTTCAGGTTCTATTTCAAGAAAAGACATGCAGTGGAATGTACGATGGATGAGTTCATTAGAGAGACAAGGGAACTCGGAAACAACATATACAATTCACTGATGAGGAAGTAGTATGCATATCTCTCACTGTACCTGTACATCAACAGCGACCTCAAGGGAGAACTGATGACAGGCAACAGATGTGCGGACATCAGCCTCTCACACTATAACACATATCAATGGGCGAATGTCTATAACAGGCTGTTCAATCCGAAAGTCCCTGAGTGGCAATCGAACCAGAGTCCGATAGATTAGGTAGACAAACAGCTCCTGAAGAGATATACAGAACTATTCACGACTAAATTCATTTCAACTATCAAGGAAACTGTCAGAACTGGTATGAAATATGCCAAACAGAAGTATAATCTCAAACTATATCTTATGGGCTGTACTCCGCCAGTCATAACCGGAAACAAACAAAAAGATTCCACACAGACTATGTTCTTGACATTCGACTTCACTTTCACTGACGGAAAAGACTCCATATGGGCAGATGAACTTGAGGAAATAGTACTTGAATCTATTCTCAACAGATTCTCAATCGAACAACTCGGTCTGTGTAGATTCATCATAGGATTAAGACCGGATGGCGTCAAACTACAGATGAATCCGGCAAAGAAAGAGTACCTTGAGAACAAACAGCGTTACTTTGAGAAAACGAGATACCGCGCAGAGGCAGAGAACTATGACTATACAGTGAACGGTGCATCAAAAGTCATTCCAAAACACACTGAGAAAATCCGCAAAATAACATATAAGATGCCACACAAGTATGATTCCGTTTTTATGCTGTTCCTTGACAAGAAAGGTATGCTCTTCCGGAATCCGTACAACATCAACTGGGGTTCTGAGAAAGATATATTCAAATATCTCACGGAAATCCTACCCAAAATTTATAAATATGGTATGTATGACAGAGACTTGGATATTTAAAGCATTGAATGAAGATTTCTTCAAAAATGTCACAGATAATGATGTACAGGAAGAAATAGCAGAAACTGATGATGTCTTCAAGACACACATCCAGTTCAATGTCATATTCAATACAGTTTGTGGCAAAACATACACAAGCATATATGAACTGTGCTATAAACTCAACTTTATAATGAGAGAGTCCGGACTGTTCCAAAATACCAAAGTGTGCTTTGCATCTATATACAATAGAAATTATGACGGGAAAGAATCATATACAGAATTCACGGATTTGAACAAACTCCCAAAAGACAAAGAATGGAAAAGATTCCTTGCAGATCCGGAACAAGTGTATAATGAGTATAATGTTGAAGTCAAAATCGGCATAGTTCCTGAAACAGATATTGATTACAAGAGATATTCACTGTATGTGTACAGGATGATAAGAGAACTACAGCACAAAATACTCAAATTGTCTCAGGATAATTTATTGATAACAATAGATGACCCGATATTCGGTGATGAAAGAGAATATGACATATGCCGTGACTTGACAGAATTCTGGTATATGAAATTCTATAAGTTCCTGACTGGAAAAGACATCAATGTGAATCATCTAGACTATAAGAGAAACAATTCAGTAGTCAGGAGTCTAATCAATATGGATGAGATTGTCAAAGAAGGTATAGAGAAAATAAACACACAGGAATATATCCGAAAAGATAATCAGTTCTTTGGGAAATGGGCTGACTTTGATTTCAAAATCACAGATTACAAAGTCACAAAAGAAGAAAACAAAAACCTTGAGTATAACTATATCATAGAAATAGTAATAGACACACAAGGAAACAAAGTAGAACTACAGAATATAATATTACTGCTGAAAATGCATATTCTTGATGTGATTCCAAGACCATTCATCAAATATAATGCAGTTGTTTTTCTGATAAACCAGTCAAAATGCAATGCAGAAATAATCGGTCTTGACAGGAAAACCATAGACTCGTGCTTTGATAACAGAGAAAAAAGAGACTATACATATAATGCGAAAGTAGAAGCACTGGAACATGTTAAACAAATAAATGGGAAGAATATCGGTGCCGGTAATCCGAAAGAAGTAAAAAATACCAGAATAACTGTTATATAGTATTCAGTGAATGATGCAAGATGCTATGTCATATGCCCCAAACCGAATGGATATATATTCGGAAAATCAGACGGTCATACATATTCTGCAAAAACAGATGAAGAAGATGATTTCGTGAATAGGAAGTGGTTTTGATATTGATGGGTTGATAAATTGATACAATTTTCTATATTTAATCTACAAAAATAAAAGTGTTGAAATTGTGTAAAATTTCAACACTTTTTCATTATTTTGATATTTGTAGCCCCACTTGGACTCGAACCAAGTTCTCAGGAGTTAGAGTCCCACGTAATAAACCCATATACTATAGAGCAATATTAAAATATATTTTATATATTTTTCAATATTTTTGATATTTTATTTTTCTCTTTATTTTATGAAATATTTAATCATTTTTCATATTTTCATTCTTCTGTTTTTTGTTCTATTCTGATGTATTTATCTTCATCTCTCTGTATATTGTACTCAGAATTCTCATTTAGTTTAACATTTTTTTAAAATTTTTTCAAAAAATTAACATTCATATTTTTGAGATAAATAAAGAAATGAAATTTTCATCATAAATTATGAACAAGAATCAGAAAGCAGCAATCTACAGACGCATAATGAAAGAAGTTTCTGAGAGTTTGAAATCCAAACTCAATCTCAATGAATCTAAGAAAGACAAGTATCTTGATTTGATAGGAAAAGAAATTCACATCATACATCTCAAAGATGAGGGACCTGATTATGATGACAGATTCGGCCAAGTAGAATATGTAGATGATGAAGGCCAACTCCACGGAAGCTGGGGAGGTCTCGCAGTCATTCCAGAAGAAGATGATTTTGTAGTTATTAACTGATATGAACAAATTTGACTGGACTGAAGAAAAAGATTTCTATGAGAGGCTTGATAAGACAAAAACAGGTCTCTCGTTTGATTTATATGTGGATGATAACATGGCATATTCCCGCTACTATCATCCTTATATCATTATTGTCTCTACTCCAACATCAATAATTCCTATACAAGTCTCAAAAGAAGGCCATATAAGCCGTTATAACAACACAACTGACAACTTATCAGCAGATGACTATAAAAGCATCTGTGAGTGGATTACAGAGCATTTAGAGCAACTCTATAAACTTGCTGACTACAGTATCTTCTTTGAGTAGTTTATCAAAGAACTCTGACTGCAACACATTACACATTTTTCACAATTTTTAAACTTTTTCATATTGTTAGATATAATTTATAAGCAATGCTGCTTGATTCTATACATTTATATATAAGCAACATTGGCTAAATTATAAAAAGAAATCATTATATTAAATAGTGGCTAAAAATAAAATACAAGAAGAAAAAGAGACGAATGAGCCAATGCATAAATGCTATGAATGTGGTCGTATGCTTCCAGTCTCTCACTTCAATTTCTGGAACAAGAAGAAGAACCAGTACATGAATATATGCAAGGACTGTGAAAAGAAGCGTAACACAAAGAAACATGAGGAAAGAAAGGAAATACTTAATGCACTGAAAACTTGCGGTTGTTGCTGCTGTGATGAGAATGACATCAACTGTCTTGACTTTCATCACATTAATCCGGAAGAAAAAGAATTCAATATGTCAGCAGCACCCAACAAGACTACAGACAAGATTTTAAATGAAGCATCGAAATGTGTTGTAGTCTGCTCTAACTGTCACAGGAAAATCCATGCCGGTGTCATAGACATAAATGACTATGTTAATGTCAAGCAGCACAAATATATGAAGAATCTCATATATATTCTCAACAAAACTTACGGAAAACCGAAGAAAAATTCAGATATTTCCGTATAACTTATAGGAAGTCTTGTCAAATAGGAAATATCATAATACATCAATAACTAATTTCAATTTCCAATAAGACAAGAGTTTTCTTTATAAAATGACAATCTTTATCATATATGAGTGATAACATTATCAAGGAAATCGAATCCATCAACAACAAAAATGAACTTATGAAACATATGTCTGTGAATGCAGAGTATGCATCTTTGTTGTATCGGAAAGCTATAGAATTAAAATGTCAGAATGAGCAATTCTTTATGGACTGGCAGGACTCTCTAAACAAAGTGTCTTATGTTTCCATTGAAGATTTGTGACCTTGTTTTCTGACAGTGGGCCGCTTGGTTCAATTACGTTGTTGTTTTGTTTTTTAAAAGAATCCCGGAATAGTAGTGAAACTAAACCGGGATTTGCCTTTATGTCTATTAATAATGATTATGCACCCAAATCTACCCACCAGGGATTGAACGGAAGATCATCGTCATCCTCACCGTCATACGGGTCATCTCCGTAGAAGTCCCAGACGGGAACATTATCATCAATCTGTTTCTTCAGTTCATCTATAATCCTGCTCAAGTCGGGAACGCTGCTATCCGGAGTAATTCCGAGAATCTCATTTATGACATTTATTTGTTCCTGTGCAGAATCAACGGAAACATCAAGAGTGTTCAACTTGTCTGTAGTGTAAATAGAGACATCAATCAGCATATCAGCTAAATCATGCATAAAGTCATTAGTCTCAGCAAGTCTTGCAGACACGTCCATGATTGCACGGGAAGTAGATGCTATTCCTTCTTCAGTGATATCAGATAATGCATCATAGACAAAACCGCGGAGGTCATTGAGTGACGCATCCACATAATCCTTTAGTGAACCCAATTTCTCATCAGTTGAAGCACTGAGCTGGTTAAGTGAACTCTCTATGGCATTAAGTCTCTCTCCATGGCTGCTGTCCATGTTCTAGAGAGCAAGGTTAATTTCAGAGACATATTCCTCTACGGTATCTGAGAGGTCATCCAGTTTCTCACCAAGTGCATTTGAAGAGTCTATAATGAGATCTTCAAGTCTTGAGTCAGATTCTGCTACATAATCGGCAAGTATGTCAATCTTGTTGTCAAGTGATGTTGAAGCGTCCAGAATAGTCTGTTCCAGTTCATTCTTGTCCAGATTATGCTGTTCCTCTATTTCATCCATACGAGTTGCAGCTTTATCTGCTTCATCTGCTATCTTATCAGCAAGTAATGAACTTGTGTCAAGAATTGTATCTGTCAGTGAATTCTTCGTTTCTTCAATCTTAGTATTGAACTGCTCTTCCAAATTATCAAACCTGTCATTGACTTCTGCCTTGTAGTCACTGAACTCAATTGAAGAATCTGCTATATACTATTCAAGTTTGTCATTCAGACTGTCAATCTGAGAACCGAGGTTAGATGATGTATCAAGGACAAGATTTGTCAGGTCTTCTGTCTTCTCGTCTATGATATCTGAGATGCGCTGTTCAAGTGCAGATGTGTCTGTGGCGATATTCTCAAAACGCTCATTGATTTCCTGCTCTTTTTCTGACAGATATGCAGAGGTATCATAAACATAGTCAATGAAATTGTTCTCAAGACCAGTGATACGCTCATTGATAGTAGATACTTCATCTGAGATAGTCTCACGAATAGAACTATCAACAGACTCAATAGTCTCGTTTATGTCATTTACAGTTGATTCTATATAAGCGCTTGTATCTGAAACATACTGGTTGAACTTCTGCTCATTCTGTGCAATAGTGTTGTGGATTCCCTCAGAGACAGAATCTATCTTCTGTGAAACGTCATCATGTGCATCTGCAATCTCATCTCTTATAGTAGAGACTATATTCTGAAGATTGATGCTGGTGTCAACAACATATTGCTGGAACTCAGAATGATTCTCATCTACTTTCTAATCAAGAGTATCAATCTCCTGATCGATATAGTTGCGGATTGAATCAGCATCCTGTGAAGTTGAAGAAGCCAGTTCATTAATTCTCTGGTTAATTGATTCAACAGAAGAGTCAATATGTTCATTGATTTCTTCTTTGGTGTCTTGGATTGTTTGAGTCAGTTCCTCATTCTTTTGCTGCTGTGTGCTGACTACAGTCTGTATAGTCTGGTTGATTTCACTGACAGAATCATTCAGTCTTGTGATAACATCGGTTATCGAAGCATCAAGACGCTGGTTGATGTCATCCTTGAAATCATCCATTTCAACAATGAATCTGGCATTCTGCTCACTCAGACTTGAATTCATTATAGTCTTGAGTTCCTGTATAGTAGTATTGTTGAGAATAGTGACTTCATTTATAATCTGCTCACGGAGGTCTTCTCCGAGTTGCTGCATATCAGATGTCTGAGTCTCAATAAGTCTGTTGAAATAATCAACTAAATCATCAATCTGATGGGCACTCTTGAATACTTCATTGTAACCACCTTGCTGAATCGGACCAGTAACGATAACACTTGCTATAGCATCATCAGCTTCTGGATCGCGGTAGTAACAAACCATAATCTCACCTGGATGGAGAATCTTAGATTTAATTGCAATCTCAGCTTCATTCCAGTTTTCAAAAACTACCTTGTTGTGTACTGCAATCAATCCGTTCGATTCATTATGTATATGGTTCAGATTACATCCTGTACAAAGTTTATCTGTCATTTTTCTAAATTGCGCAAAATAGATTTATATTGTATTTATCCGATAGAGTTCAAAACGGATTTTCAATAAAATAACCGAACTTGTTGAGAAGTCCGGTTATCTTTATTTGTGAGTGTTGATTGTGTTTTTATTTCTCATCATCTTTGTCTTCCTTTCTCGGTGGTGCATCCGGATAACGAATACCTCCTGTCTGTAGAATATCTTTTCGTAATTCATCACTCAAGTCTGTTCCCTTATACATATCTACTTGATGCTGTATAATCTTGTCATATTGCTCTTTCTCGAATACAGCAGTCTCCATAATAGCATCAATCTCTTTGATTATTCTCTAATCTTCTGGATGATTCTTCAGGAAATAGCGTTTCAGTGACTCAAGAAGTGCGATACGAGTGTCATGCTGGACATCTATTTGCCTTTGAATAGTAGTCACAGTTACAATAACATTCTAAATATCATAGAAATATCTGTCATTTAGAACTATTTTTTCATATAAATTGTTCAAAAATTCCACTTCATGTTGAAGTGATTCTATCTCATATGAGAGTGTAATACGATTGTACAGGAAATAACCACCTCCTGCTATTATGGTGATTATGAGAACATTTCTCAATGCTTTCGGAATTCCGGTCCAAGTTTCTTTGAGGAACTCAAGTACTTTCTTCTGTAAATCACCATTCAAGTCTATTTTAATACTCTTAATGTCAAACATTCAGCCTAATAGTTAATTTGTATTCTGGTTCAGATGTCTGACCATTAAATTATTTATCTTTGTGATGAAATATGAAGAAGAATTGAATTTATTAAAAGAGATTCGTTCTTTTTACAAAGAACGAATCTCAAGAAAATCATAATAATAGCAGTATGGATAACTGTTTTTATTTATCACAAATTACTGATATAAAAAAAGAAGAGTGATTGTTTGTCACTCTTCTTTGATTTTATTGTAACTATCTGATTATCAGAGGATATGCCACTTCAAAGCTGTTGTAACAGAATCTGCCATCTCACTGGCTGTTATCAATCCATCAGTAGTTACAGTAATAGTGCCGAAAGAAGCATCAAGCACGCCACGAGTCAATGCAACTGAGCAAGAAGCATCAAGCAACTTACCATTTACGATACCAGTTGTTACAGTAACAAGCTCTTCATTATCTTTTTCAACTACCTGAGAATCAAGATCATCAAATCCGGCTGCTGCTACAGCATCTACATATGATTTGATCTTCGCAATGTCAGTCCCAAGCACGAATGAGCCACTTCCTGTCAAATTGGCTGGAACATCACCGTCTTTTTTAGTAAATGTTACATTAGCAACACTATGCTCAAGACCGATAGAAGTTACCTTACCATCAACTTGCTCAAGATAGATGCTTACGTCATTTGTAGTAGCATTTAGAGAAGCATCAAGTGTTTTAATTGCATCGATTACGAAAGCCTGTGCATTCTCTGCTTTTGCGATACCAGGAGTAGCAGCAGTAGCACCAATTGATGCATCATCATGAGTAGGAGTACCGAATGCACCATAGGTATTATTTACCCAAACACCATTAAGTTTTCCGTTTACTTCATTAAAACCAGCAGAAATGTAATTGCCGTCATTGAAAACAACACTACTGTCAAGCTTGCTAATTTCTTCAGAAATTCTTGTATTAACAAAACTCTGGACCTTAGCAGCAGTATCAGAAGCATCAACAAGTTTACCAGCAATACCAGTAATAGTAGTATCAGCTTCATCTTCTTGAGTTATAGTCAACTCAGCAACCTGAGCAGCAACCCAAACCTTCTTGTTATTTTCTGCTATTACGCTTGAATCAATATATGAATTACGAGACTCTGATTCAACAGCCAAATCAGAAGACTTAGAATCCACATACTGCTTCACTTTCCAAGCATCTGCAAGACCTGTTGCATCAGCAGCAGCAGTTGAAGGATCTGCTAACAGAACACCAAGATTCATTACTGATGAATCAGCAGTTGCAGTCAAATAGATAGAAGAATCATTCTTAATGAAAATATCATTTACATCAAGAATTTCACCTACAGGAATTACAACTTCATTAAATACACCAGCTTGTGCAGTCTTGAAGAACAGATGAAGTTCATTTTTCTGTTTATCATAAGAACTGTGGTCAAGAACGCCATTACCAACAATGCTTGCTACAGGAATAGTATACAGTTCTGTATTGCTATTATCAGATAAAGCAATATGAGCATCAACAGCAGGATCATCACCACTAGCAGCACTTGCAGGAACATAAACAAGTTTCAAACCACTCTTCAGACCATTATTCTCATCAACAAGAATAGTAGTACCGTCAGTGATAACTTCAAACTTATCAGTAGTACTATCAAGTTCGATAGTCTTAGAATTGCTGAAATATGCCTCAAGAGCAGCTTCATCAATTACATCAAATGTATGAGTATTAGTTGCACCAGTATTAGCAACAATATAAGTAACAGTGACAGTCTTACCACCATGCTTATTTCCAGAAGCAGCAGCAGTTGAAATGTCTTGAATCTTTGAACTAACAAGAGAACCCTGTGCCCAAATACCGGCATTTCCATTAGCATCAACAGCAAAAGTCAGAGCACCGGCTGTGTTGTTAGTGGCAGCAGTAGCCAGATTTGTTGTAAAGCAAAATTTTACAGTGTTATTTGCCTGTGGCGATCCTAAAGTCACACCCTTGCTTCCGATGATATTCTTCAGAATGTCTTTCTTATACGAATTGTTCATCATTTATTTTTATATTTTGATTTTATATTTTATCAATTTAATTATTTATCCGTTCACTCATCGAGCAAATCGGCAACATTTATCCATCCCTCTCCGAGTGACTTCTTGATATTAATCACATCACTTTCAATCATATTGACAGAAGAATCGATTTCACCAATCTTGTTATTGATGTCATCTACATCACTCTGCTGTGCAGAAGTCTCTTCAAGTGTATCAACTCTTCCCTTGATTTCATCATCAACTGCACTCAGTTCACCACGGAGATTATCTACCTGACCGGAAGCAGTCACAGCAACTTCATTAATCTTCTCATTGACGCTTGTATCAAGAGTCTGCACAGAAGTCTCAATATCAGAGATATTTCCCTCAATCTCACTAATCTTGGTCTCATACTCTGTACTATCGACAAAGTTTTCAGCCTGTCCCTCAAGAGTTTCTACCTTACCTTCAAGAGTCTCAATGTTTCCTTCAGCAGCTTCTACTCTTCCGTTAACCAAACCGAACTTCTCATCAGCATCAATCTTATTAGAAGAAACATCAAGAGCAAGTTCATCAACAGTTTCCTTTACACTATTAATACCATCTTCTGTGTCGGCAACAACTCCGTCAATTCTTCCGTTCACAGTTCCGATTGCATCAGCAACACTGCTGTCAAGTGCCTGAATATTCTCATTAACCTCAGCCTTAGCAGCATTGACAGTATTCTCAATATATGCATTATTAGGAACATCAACACTGATATTGGTCACAACTGGGTCTGAAACAGAAGTGTCTTTCTTGGTGACAGTCAGATTCAATGTGTTCTTGTCTTCACCAGCAATGAGAGATGCATCTTTTACATAACTTTTCTCAATAGCAAGGATATGTTCACTCTGTTCCTTGTTAATAGTGCTTGAATCACCAATTCCCTCAAATGCAAGGTCTGCCTTGATTTTATCATACAAGTCACTATATTTCAGAGAAATGACATTATTCTCATTATCAACTTCAATATAGAGATTATCACCTGTATAGATTTTTCCACCGGGAGTAGGAGTGCTTCCGCTGATGATTCTCTGAATCAGTTCATCATCAAACACCTTGAAATTGTCAGTTCTTGTAAGTCCGTCATTATCAAGGTATGTGATTGTCACGGTCTGTACGCCATTAGCATCAGAGTCACTAATGACGATATCTACGACTGAACCTGTGAAAAGATGTCCGTTAGTCCATATACCGGCATAACCTGTTTCAGCATCACGACCGAAACCGATTGTTCCAGCGGGTGCATTTGCAGCCTGAACTGGAGTTCCGTAACCGAAACTAACTCTGATCTTATCAGTACCTAAAATATTATCTTTAGCCATTTATATTAAAATTTGATATCAATTTTTAAATATTCTAATTAGAAATAACGACGGCTACACAAAGAAGAACCAGTCGCATTTTCATTATTTATCTTTGCAAGAAAAAGTCAGAACCGATGAGTTGACTGCTAAACTAATCTGTTTATTTAAGGTACAATATTCAGAGGAAAATCATTCGGATACAGGTTGTGGCAAAGACAGACAAGACATTGGAGCAGATAAGGAATTCTGATATGTTCAGTGACTCAGAGAAAGTCATTGCTACTGATATGCGGAAATACATAACTGAGATGAAAGAGTTCTATGACAGACAGTCACGGGCATTATATGATATAAGCAGTATTCCGAAAGAAAGAATGAATCCAAATAATTCTAATCAATATAGAACTGGAAATCCAACAGTAGTATCAGGAAGGTTCAAGCAGATGTCAGAGATATTAAGAGCAGCATCGGATACCGGAATAGTCACAGCAAAAGAATACAAGCAGCCGAAATGGAAGATATTCTTGAAGAAGTTGTTTCATATACCAATTCGTTCTGTAAGGCTTCCGTTGACGACTGAACAATATGATAAACTTCCGTATAAGGAGAAACTGAAGAGGAAACTTGAATACATTATTGACAAATTCTAATTGTATACATTATTATATATGGCTAAAAATAAGAAAATCAAGAAGTATGCTGTATGCAACACAGTAGATATAATGAATCTTGTGGAAGAACTCATTAATATAAGTTCCAACAATAATATCGACATCAAAAACAGTTTCAGGTTATATATCAACAGTCTGACAAATAATGGCAGTGTCTTTATATATCCAGAATTCTTATATATTGCTATTCCGAATACGAGTTCTGATAATATTAATTATGAGTGTTTGGAAGAAAAAAATTGTATTGTAAAGAGTGAAGTCGGTGCTGATTTGATAAATGACTCAGTTAATGATATCATCAACCGGTTCATTGAGAAATGCAATAATCTCAATTATCTGTTCATCGGTCCTTATGTTCCTGATTTATATGACAGGATGTGGAGAGCATGGAACTTCATCAGCAAGTATAAGATGGTTGATTTGCATATTGTCAAACTTAACAATGAGTCTTCTTCTGATTCTAATGATGCTACAGAAGTTGAAAATAATTCACAGAAATAAATTATAACTATATTATTATGAGCAAGAAGATTAAACTGAAAAAGATAAATTTCAACAAGAAACTGTTAGAGAGTGTGAATCTCTTCGGACAGATGTTTAAGGACGCTGGACTTGATTACAGAGATATACCTGAGAAGATGGATGTGATTGTCGATTTGGATAAAATTGTCGGTTGTTCAGAAGTCATCAAATTTGAAGAACTGGAACCAGCATTCAAGATTTATTTTTCCGGAAACAAAGATGACTCCTGGGATATCAGCGGAGAATGTTATGATGAGTTCATTACAGCATATTATCCTGATGAGCCACAGCCGTTGAACGGATAAACTTTAAGTTGTGTTGAAGTACAATATATAAGATGGATGTTCTGAAGTATTATAAACATTCACAGAAAACATGGAATAATCCAGAATAAATATACAAAGAAAGAGATTTGAGAAATGTATGGATTACTATATTAAACTCAGTGATTATGCGAAGAAGTTCGGTATATGTTACCGAACTGCATGGAACAGATACAAGAGAGGTCAGTTTCCGGATGCGATAGTAGATGAAACCGGTCATATTTCTTTGCCGATAAAGCACTTCGTCAAAGACGAAGATGCTAAAGTTGCAATCTATGCAAGAGTTTCTTCAATAGAAAATAAGAGCAACCTTGACGCTCAAGCAGAGCGTCTTGTGAACTATTGTATGGCAAGGGGCTATAAAATAGATAAAGTAGTAAAAGAAGTTGGTTCTGGTTTAAATGATGAGAGACCTAAATTAGAGTCTCTACTTAAAGACAGAAGCATAAAAGTGATTGTAGTTGAGCATAAAGACCGTTTTTCAAGATTCGGTCTGAATTATATACAGCAATTGCTTGAAATGGATGACAGAAGGATTGAAATTGTTAATAGCGTCTCGGATGACCGAGACGACTTGATGCAAGATTTTGTTTCAATAATCACTTCATTCTGTGCAAGATTATACGGACAGAGAAGAAACAAAAGAAGAACAGAACAATTGATTCTTGAATTACAGAATGAAAATAAATAATTTGGAAATTGATAGAATTCTCATAGGAGAATTCAATTTTAGGCAATTTATATTGAGATAAATAATATATGAAGCATGACAGAGACAGGCATAAGAAGCATTCTCGTAAAGAGAAGCAGAAGAAGATTCAAAAGTCTTTGAATCTTCCGAGGAACTCTGCTGCTGCGAGAGAGAGAAGGAAGAAACTCACTAAGGAAAGAGACTTGAGTAATCTTCCAAAGAAAATAAGAATATATCTAAACAAAGAACAGTATAGGTTCTGTTATCAAGCTGGCGGTAACTACCGCAAGATTTATAACTGTCTTGTTGCAGACTATAATAAGAATAAAGAAGCATTTGAAGAAAGCAAGAAGAACGGAACTACAGACGAGAAGTATTTCAAATATGACTTGAAGCAAGTCGGGAAATTAGTCACCGGATTGCGTAACAATCCGGATATGGAATATCTGAAGAATACTAATTCCAAGATTATTCAGCAAGCTATGAGGGACTTCAATACAGCCGTGATAAATCACGGCAAGTTCCCTGAACTGTATGATGAGCCGACTTTCAAGAGCAAGCATGATTATTCTTACAGTTTCAGAGTACCCATTGATGCAATACCCGGAGCACAAGCTAAAAATGGAATTAAATGTGTAAATGGAAACAGAATTTCCATTTGTAGTGAACTCAAGAATGTTTTGTTTAAGGGTTCTGCTGAAGATGAAAGTTGGCTGGCCCGTCATCAGAAAAAGATACGGTCAATCACGGTGTCGATTGACCCGGACGGCAAGGCATATGCATCTGTTCTGCTTATAGCACAGCCGGTTCAGACAGAACCGTCTGATGATGGATGCGGATTCGACTTGGGACTCAAGGAAATGGTTATCGGACATAGTGAGAAAATCAGTAAGGATGATGACGGTTTCATAGTTCTTACCGGAGAGAACAAGGAACATTTCCATGTTCCTTCCGTCAATGACTACAGATGTCCCGGACAGAAACAGAAAGCATATGAGAGAGCCGGATATACCCGGCTCCAGTGGTACACAAAGAAAGAGAAGCGCTGGCAGAGAAAACTGTCAAGGAAAGAATACAATACAGAGACACACACTACTTCAAGGAACAGGGATGAAGCAAAGTGTAAGTTTGACAAGAAAGCATACAGAGAGTCTAAGAGAGAAGAAAGATTCCAGAAGTACTTGGAAAAAAGAGCGAAAACCAAGCCATTCAAGCACTTGAAGAAGAACAAGAAGAAGGGTTCTTCTGAGAAGAACCCGTTCTGTAACCGGAAAGAATGGAACAAGGCTTCAAACCGGTATGAGAAATGCCGAAAGACAAAGGCGGCTAAGAGCAAGAAGATAGCGAATATCCGTCTGGATATTCACCAAAAGGAATCTACGAAGATAGTGAAGAAATATGCATTCATTGCAGCAGAGACTCTGAATGTGAAGGGAATGTTGAAGAACCGTAAACTGTCCAAGGCCGTCTCGACGGCCGGATGGGGAGAGTTCATCAGTATGATTGACTACAAGGCGTTCAGATACGGAAGGAAATTCGTAAGAATTGACACATTCTTTGCTTCATCAAAGACTTGCAGTGTATGTGGATACAAATATAAGAATTTGACTCTTTCTGAGAGACAATGGTTATGTCCCGTATGCGGGACATTGCATGAGCGTGATGGCAATGCATCTATAATGATTCTTACAGAAGGAGTAAGTGAGCATAACAAAGAACTCAAGGAGTTCCTGTACGGAAAGGAGAACCTCGACTCTTTAAATGAGGCTGCCCCTGAGTTCGGGGAGACGGAACGTGGAGATTCCCTCTGGGAAAACCCACGGTGTGAAAACACCGCGGGAGTGAGTACTAAGGCACCGATGAAGCGTTAAAACAAAGTAATTTATGAATTATTCTATAATATTCCATATTTTACAGAACTATAAGATTCCTTTAATAGTTTATCTGGACAAACCGGTCGTAAAGAACTCGTACTCGACATATAGTGTCAATATGACTGGATAGATGCTTGGCTTGGTAATTTGAGTCACTAACCGCCGGGTCTGAAGAACCCGCGGCTTGGCTGACCGGAAGGTCGGTATAGTCTGATGTTGAAATATAAATAAGACAAAATAATTCATTACATTATATAATGGCAAAGAAAGTAGTAAAGAAGAGTGGTGAACTGCCTGATCCGTTTGAGATGATGAAGTCATTTGACGATCAGGTTGAGGTTCTTGCAGATTCAGAGCATAGCAAGATTAAGGAATGGATATCTACAGGATGGGCAGTCTTGAACTGTTGTATATCCGGTAGTATGTTCAAGGGTATTCCGTCAAACAAGGTTGTGACTTTATGTGGAGATTCCGGAACCGGTAAGACATATATTGCCTGTTCTATTGCCCGTAATGCACAGAAGATGGGAAAGACCATTCTGTATCTGGATTCCGAGGGTAGTATGGATCCTGATTTCATATCAAGGCTTGGTCTGGATCCCAAGAGAGTGATTATCCGTCAGGTCGGAACTGTTCTTGAGGCAACTCAGGTATTGGTGAACTTGTGTGACCAGTTGAAGAAGCAGGAAGAGGAATACGGAAAGCACAATGAGTTCTATGTGATTCTGGACTCTATATCAAACTTGTCTTCAAACAAGGAGAAAGATGATGCTATGTCCGGTGAGAACAAGCGTGATATGACTCGTCAGCAGCAGATTAAAGGTTTCTACCGTGCTGTAGTGAGTGATATGAGTTATTTGAACGTGGGTATGACTGTTGTTGCTCATGTCTATCAGTCAATGAGTATGTTTGCTACAAATGCTTCAATTGCCGGTGGTTCCGGTGTAGTATATGCTGCTTCTGTCATATTGGATTTGTTTGCTGCAAAATTACAGGACAAGGAAAATGATGCAGCTGCTGCAAAGAGTGCCGGAAGTGATGATTTGGTCAGGACTGGTGTTCAGATTACGGCAAAGCCAAGAAAGAGCAGATTTACAAAGTGTCTGAAAGTTAGGGTTAATGTTCCTTATTTCAAGGCTCCTAATTTCTTGTATGGTATAGAGCAGTTCGTGAACTGGGATAATGCCGGTGTGTGCAGGGGAACTATGATTGATGAGAAGGAATATAACAAGATGAGTGAGAATGAGCAGAGTAAAGTTCATGTGTGGGAGTTCAACGGAGAGAAGAAATATGCTATTGACAAGGACACTGCAAGGACTCTGGTCGTGAAACATCTTGGCGGAACTGTTCCTATCAAGGATTTCTTTAGTGATCAGATATGGACAGAGGATGTTCTTCGGGAACTTGACGAGAAGACTATGAGACCGACATTCGAGCTTCCGAGTATTGATGAACTCTCAAAGATTGATGAGATTGATGAGATGCTTGCTGAGGAAGGACTTGAGTCAGCAGAAATTGTAGAGTGAAATGAAGAAAGTTTATTGTATTGAGGAGTGGTGGACTGAGCCAGATGCTCCATATCCCAAAAATTTTGTTGATATTGATAACTGTTCATTCTGGAGTTCACTTGAAAGACCGTGGAAGATCCATATGTGGTCGTTTGTTCAGGAATTTGATTCTGAAGATGATTTCAAGGATGAAATAGTCAGAATCATAGATAGCGGAGGAACAATCGGAAGAGTCTGGATTAAGGAAGTTACTGATGATTATGAATGTAGTTTAAAGTTATAAGAAAAGAGAGAGCAGTGAAGAGAAATTTCATTGCTCTTTTATAATAATGATGAAATTCGAGTATAATATACAGAAAGATACAAAAGAAAGAATATAAGATATGAGTAAAAGTTATTTAATTTCAGCAGAGTCTGTGAGCCAATCACATCCGGATAAATGCATGGATGCCATAGCTAATAACATCCAAAATCATTTGATTGCATTTGATCCGATGTCAAGAGTTGCAATAGAAGGTTTAATTACTGGAAACAAAGTATTTTTAGGTGGAGAAGTCAAAAGTAAGGCAAAGGTAGATTATATTAAGATAACAAGAGACACTATTAATAAAATCGGCTATAACGGCGATGACTTTGAAATTCAGGAATTTATTCACGGACAGTCTATTGACATTGATAATGGAGTGACAAAAGACAAGGAAGAAGAACTGGGTAGTTCTGATCAGGGAACTATCTGGGGATATGCAGTAAAAGACTATAATGACAGATATATTCCTCTTGCATTCTCTATTGCCAACCGTATTCTTCTTGAGTTGAAGAGAATACGAATCAATGAACCGGAACTGATGCCTTATCTCAAACCGGATGCAAAGGCACAGTGTACTATTTCATACGGAGAGACTGAACCGGAAAAGATTGACACGATAGTCATCAGTACTTCACATACGAGATTTGATGACGATGATGAGAGATTATTGGCAAAACTCCGTAAAGATGTAAGAGAGATTGTAATGCCTCGTGTTATTGCTCATTTCCCGGAGAATACGCAAAAATTATTTACAGAAGAAACCCGTTATCTGATTAATCCGGCAAATCTGTTTATTTGTGATTTCAGTTATGCAGATTCATCTGAAGTCGGACGTAAGATTGTCGTAGATGCATGTGGTTCCGGAACTATAGGATATGTATATGATAATAGCGGAAAACATATCAAGAATATTCCTCTTCCAGTCGGTGGTGGAAACTATAACGGAAAAGGAAGTGACAAGCTTGATATGGCTGCTGCTTTGATGGCACGGTATATTTCAAAAAACT
>Ga0247608_10002825_pt1 | contig 20994 bp, 18 predicted proteins | sample 176DNAGHGlowgp2_FD_193490 | JGI IMG/M metagenome (GOLD analysis project Ga0247608, IMG submission 193490) | Sheep rumen microbial communities from Palmerston North, Manawatu-Wanganui, New Zealand - 1766 DNA GHGlow gp2 | ecosystem: Host-associated > Mammals > Digestive system > Stomach > Rumen ...
TGCACCATCAACATCGGCATCTGCCATTATTATTACTTTTCCATATCTAATTTTTGTAATATCAAAATCTGCTCCAATTCCTGCTCCAACTGCAACAATAACTGGATTTAATTTATCATTTCCATAAATTTTGTCAGCTCTAGCTTTTTCTACATTAAGCATTTTTCCCCATAATGGTAAAATTGCTTGATATTTTCTGTCTCTTCCTTGTTTTGCACTTCCTCCTGCAGAGTCTCCTTCGACTATATATACTTCGCATTCTTCTGCTACTTTACTACTGCAGTCTGCTAATTTTCCTGGTAAAGTTGTTGTTTCTAAGGCACTTTTTCTTCTAACTAATTCTCTTGCTTTTCTTGCAGCTTCTCTAGCTCTTGACGCACTTATACATTTTTCAAGAACTGCTTTTGCAACATTTGGATTTTCTTCCAAAAAGTTTCCTAAAGCTTCATTCATCATGCTCATTACAACACCTGTAACTTCACTGTTTCCAAGTTTTGTTTTAGTTTGTCCTTCAAATTGAGGTTCTTTAACTTTAACAGAAATTACAGCAGTAATTCCCTCTCTTATATCTTCACCTTGAAGATTTCCATCTTTATCTTTTAAAATATTATGTCCTCTTGCATAATCATTAAATACTTTTGTTAAAGATCTTTTAAATCCTTCTAAGTGTGTTCCACCTTCTACTGTATTTATATTATTTACAAATGAACATATATTTTCTGAATAACTTGTAGTATATTGAATTGCTATTTCTACTGGTACATCTCCATTTTTTTCAATATAAATTGGATCTTTATTTATTTTTTCTTTATTTTTATTTAAAAATTCAACAAAAGACTTTAATCCACCTTCAAAATGGAATTCTGATTTTCTAGGCTCTTCACCTCTTTGATCTTCTATTGTCAATTTTAATCCTTTTGTTAAAAATGCAATTTCTCGTATTCTTGTTTCTAGAGTTTCGAAATCATAATCTGTAGTTTCAAAAATAGTATCATCTGCCATAAATCTAACTTTTGTTCCTGTTTTATTTGATTCTCCTATTTTTTCAAGCTTCTTTACAGTTTTACCTTTTTCAAATCTCATTTGATAAATTCCGCCATCTCTTTGAATTGTAACTTCTGTCCATTGAGATAACGCATTAACTACAGATGCTCCAACTCCGTGAAGTCCTCCAGAAACTTTGTATCCACTATCTCCACCAAATTTTCCTCCAGCGTGTAATACAGTATATACTGTTTCTGCTGTTGAGATTCCTGTTTTAGGATGAGTTTCTACGGGAATTCCTCTTCCATTGTCTTCTACACTAATAATATTTCCTTTTTCTATAGCAATATTAATTTCTGTACAATATCCTGCTAAAGCTTCATCAACACCATTATCTACAATTTCGTATACCAAATGGTGCAATCCTCTAATAGATGTACTTCCTATATACATACCTGGTCTTTTTCTTACGGCTTCCAAACCTTCCAAAACTTGAATTTGCTCAGCTCCGTATTTATGTTCGTATTTTTCCATCTAACTTTTCATTCCTTTCTCAATTTACTTGTAGTTATATTTTATTAAATAAAAAATTAATTCTTAACTTTTTTTCATATATACTATAATAATGTTATTTTTTTAATTTGTCAAATATTTTTTAGAAAAAATTTTTAAAATTCATTTATATCCCCATTTACTACATTAAATAATTTCACTTCATTTTCTTCTAATCTAATTTTATCTGTACAAGTAATAATTACTTGTGTATCTTTTATATTTTCTAAAAAACTTGTCCTTCTAAATTCATCTAGTTCAGACATAAAATCATCTAATAATAAAATTGGATTTTCTCCTATTTCATCATAAATCACTTGTAACTCAGAAAGTTTTAAAGATAAAACTGAAGTTCTGTGTTGCCCTTGAGATCCATAAACATCAACAGGCAAACCATTTAATAATATTTGAAAATCATCTCTATGAATTCCTTTAGTAGTATATCCTTTTATAATGTCCAATTTTTTTCTTTGTTTTAGTAGTTCTAAGTATTCTTGCTTGTTTTCACAATTTGAAGAATAAATTATTTCTATGTCTTCCCTATTATTTGTAATATTGCTATGTATAATTCTTATTTTATTTTTTATTTTTTCAATAAATTCTTTTCTATATTTATAAATTTCGCACCCATATTCTGCAAGTTTTTCATCATAAATTTCTAAATAATCATATTTTTCATTTTCAATATTTTTTAAATATGAATTTCTTTCATCTAATGTTTTTTGATATGATCCTAAAATATGCATATATTTTGGTCTTAACTGACTTATCATTACATCTAAAAATTTTCGTCTATTTTGTGGACCACCTTTTAAAATATTTATATCATCTGGAGTAAAAATTACAACATTTATATTTCCTAATAATTCACTTAATTTTTTTATTTTTATTTTATTTACAAAAATATTTTTTTTGTTGCCTATATTTATAGAAATATTTCCTTCTCTATCTGATTTTTCAAAATCTATTTCCACATTGCAATTTTCTTCATTAAATTTTATCATTTCTTTTTCTTTATTTGTTCTAAAAGATTTTCCAATACTGCTTAAATAAATTGCTTCTATAATATTTGTTTTTCCTTGTGCGTTTTCTCCATAAAAAACATTGATTTTTTTATTTAATTCTATTTCTAAATTTTTATAATTTCTAAAATTATTGATTTTTATTCTACTTATCCACATTTTGTTCTCCAATTGTTAATAACTTTTTGACTTTTCTAAAAAAATGTTTTATTCAACTAAATACTATTAATTATTTAGTTTATTATATATTATCTTTTATACAAAATTTTTTTAATTTTGTCAATATATTAAAAATATATAAATTAATAATTTCATGCAGAAATTTCTACACATCTTGTTTAATATTATTATTTTAAACTTTTCATGATAAGCCATCAAAAAAACAATGTGCTTTCAGATTAAATCACAATCTATTTTCATCATATTTTTAGTCTTTTTTCTTTCTAAGTCTTTAAAAATTACGAATTTAAGCCTTTAATTTGCTTATATATTCAAAAATAAATATCCTATCTTACATCTTTTTTACTTTTAGAACCCCTTATCATGAAACTATAAAAATATAATACTTATATATAAAATATTTTTTATATTCTTTTTTTGCTTCTCTCTTTTAAAAATCTTAAAAAATCTAAAATTAATTTTTAAAAATTTTCTCAGGATTTCTCATCTCGAATTCAGTCAAAAATTATATTTTTTCTCTTGTTTTCTAATTTAGAATTTTTTTTCGATTTTATTCGAATTTTTTCATAATTAATTTTTAAATATTTTATTATTTTTTTAATGTAAAATTCCCTACATAAAAAAATAAAATGGCTTAAATCGGATTTTCGCGGGTCGTTTTTTACATAAAAAATAAAAAAATGAGGCTGCTAAAAAAGTAGCCCCTTAAAAATATATTATTTTTTCTATTCTAATCTTTCTCCTTTTGCTTCTTCATCACTTAAATTTTCTATACTAACAATTGTTTGACTTACTAAATCTTTGGTTATTATTACTGTTTTTCCATCAATTGTTTTTTCATATTTTCTATATATAGTTGGTGTTATTTCATAACCATCACCGCATAATTAAGCTCTAAATTTTCTATAGCCATCTGTATATTCTCTTTCCCATTGTTCAGTACTTATCTAATCACTTCCTTTTATTCTAATATTTAGATTTTTATACCTCCTGAAAACACTATATTTTTACTATATTCTAGTACAAAATCATAATTTTGAAATTTTTACCTTCAACTATATAATTTTCTTACTTTTCTTTAGCTTGATATCTATTCATTCTTCAACCTAATCGGTAAAATCATATAAACATAATCATTATTTTCTATTGATTTTACTAAACATGGTGAAATATTACTTCCAAATTCAACAAAAATCTCTTCATCATCAATTGCTTTTAAGCAATCTAAGAAATATTTTGGATTAAATCCTGCTTCTAAATATTTTCCTTCTGTTGTAATAAATACTTCTTCTTTTGCATCTCCTGTTTGATTTGTACAAGATATTATCATTTTTCCAATATCTACTGTTACTCTAACAGGATATTTTTTTTCTTTTTCTATAGCAGAAGAAGAAATTAAACTTATTCTTTCAAAACTATTTTGTAAATCAGTTCTGTTTACTTTTACTCTTGTTTGCCAATTTTCTGGTATTACTGAATTATAATTTAAAAATTCTCCTTCTAGTATTCTTGTAACTATTTTACAATTTTCCATTTCGAATAATGCTTGATTTTTTGAAACCCCTATTTTTATCATTTCAAAAGAATCATCTAAAATTTTTATTACTTCATTTAATGTCTTTGCTGGAATAACGGCTTTGAAATCATTAACTGCAACAGGTAAATTTATTTTTCTTAATGCTAATCTAAATCCATCTATTGCAACTACATTTAATTTATTTTCCTTTATTTCAAACAAACATCCTGAAAATATTGGTCTATTTTCATCTGAACTTACTGCAAATATTGTTTTTCTAATCATATTTTTTAGAGCTCCCTGCTCTAATTCTATAGAATTTTCAACTTCAATTTTTGGTAAATCTGGAAATTCATCTGGATTCATTGTTGCTAATTTATATAATGCACCTTCACACTCTATTATTAATAAATTATTTTCATTTACGCTAATATTAATTTCTCTATCTGGTAGTTTTCTTATAATTTCTGTAAACATTGTTGCATTAACAACTGTACTTCCATGTTCTATAATATCACATTTCATTGTGTATTCTATTCCAATTTCTAAATCATAAGTGGTTAATTTTATTTCTCCTTCATTAGTTTGAATAAGAATTCCTTCTAGTATAGGCATTGTTGTTTTAGATGCAACTCCTTTTACTACAGAATTAAGTGCTTTTATTATTGTATCTTTATAACAAACAAATTTCATTTTAATCATCCTTGTATAATATAATTAACTATTAAAATTGATATATTATACTTACCTTTCTCCATTAATTATTTTATTTTAAAAAAATTTTGGTTTAATGGTACCATTATTTTATATTTATTATTAATATAATTAAATAAAATTTTTTATATGTAATATACTAGTTAATAAAATGTTTTTACTTACGCAACTTTTTCTTTTGGGAAAAATTTGATTTGCGATGCATATATTTATTTATAAAATAATATAATATTAATAGTAGTAGTAGTAGTAGGTCGTGTGGATTATGTGGAAAACTATGTTGATAACACTAGTCCGTATGATTTTCCATGTGGACAAATCTGTGGAAAAGTAAGGGTGGTTTTCCACACTTTTCACATTTTGAAGTGGAAAGTTAGTTATCAACATGTTATAAACACCTTATCCACAGACTAGGTGTGGATAACCGATAAACCATTTCCGTAGGAATTAATTGATTTTTGTTTTACGAACATATTTTTATGCAAACAATAATTTTTTATTATTTATGTTTTTTTTGAAAATTCAATTATTCATTATTTAAAATTATATTTTTCACACTATCCACAATTAATTTTGTATTTGTATTTTCTTTAACATCTTTTTCTATTTTTTTGTATGCGTGCATAACAGTTGAGTGATCTCTATTTCCAAAATCTATTCCTATTTGTGGAAAAGTCATATTAGCTACTTCCCTACACAAATACATTGCAATTTGTCTTGGTCTTGCAACATCATTTGATCTTTTATTTCCTGCTAAATCTTTTTTGTCAATACTGAAATATTTTGCAACCACGTCTTGTATAAAGTCTGAAGATATTACTTTTTCTTTTTTAGAAATAAATTCATTAATTACATTTTCTGCTAATTCTATAGTAATTGGAATGTGTGTTAAAGAAGCTCTTGCAACTATTTTATTAAATACACCTTCTAATTCTCGAATATTTGAATCTATTTTTGCTGCAATATCTGCTAATATTTCATTATCAATAATAATTCTTTCATCTTGAGCTTTTTTTCTAAGTATTGCGACTCTTGTTTCATAATCAGGATTAGAAATATCTGCAAGTAATCCCCATTCAAATCTAGATTTTAGTCGTTCTTCTAAAAATTGAATATCTTTTGGTTGCTTATCACTAGATATTATTATTTGTTTTCCATTTTCATATAAGGTGTTAAATGTGTGGAAAAATTCTTCCTGAACTCTCTCTTTTTTTGCTATAAATTGGATATCGTCTATTATTAGAACATCTGCATTTCTATATTTGTTTCTAAAAGGGTCATTTTTTAAATCTTTTATAGAGATAATTAATTGGTTTGTAAAATTTTCAGATGTTACATAAACTACATTCATATTTCGGTTATTACTTAATATTCTATTGCCAATTGCTTGCATTAAGTGAGTTTTTCCTAATCCTACACCACCATATATAAATAAAGGATTATATGTTTTGGCAGGGTTATCTGCAACCGCAAGAGCTGCCGCATGTGCTAAATTATTGTTATTTCCAACTACAAATGTTTCAAAAGTATATTTTGGATTTAATGAGTATTTTGAATAATCAATTTCTTCAAGGTTTTTCTCTTTTTCAACTGTTTGTGAAGAAATAACTTCAGGTGATTTAGAATTATTTTCTAGTGCATGAATTGAAAATTCCAAATCTCTATTAGTTACAAATTTTAATGCAGCTAAAATAACTTTTGAATATCTTGCTTCTGTTTGAGTTTTTTCATAAGTATAATCAACTTTGAAAGTAATGTGATTTCCTTCCATCGACTCGAATTTTAGGTAAGATAGAAATGCGGTATATGTAATTGATGGTAATTCATTAATTAGGGCTTCATGCATTTTATCAACAATTTCTTGACCGTCCATAGATGAATCCATTTTTAGCCTCCATTCTGACATATAGTCGTAATTATATATATATTTAAAAAGCAACTTGTTATGTAATGCAAAGACAATGTGTATAACAAAAAAGTTATCCACAAAGTTATCCACACATGTTGATAACTTTGTAATAATTTTGTAAAAGTAGTCTTATATTCGAACAAAAATTTATAGCTTAAAATTGGCTATACAAATATGCTTTTGAAATATTACAAAAATATTTTTTTTTGTAAAATTCAAGTGGAAAACTTATCAACAATTTGTGGATAACTTGTGGACAAGTTTAAAAAAATTTACAAAATTTACAAAAAAAATATTGTTTAAAAAAGTTATACAACATTTTTTTATAAAATGCAACAAAAATTTAAAAAAATATATAAAAAATCCTTAAAATCCTTATTTCCTTAAGAAAAAAATAAAAAAAATTCAAAAAGCATTGACAATTTGAAAAAAAGAAGATATAATAGTTACACTTGTGTAAATTTAATTTAGGAGGTGCTTAGGGTATGAAAATGACATATCAACCTAAAAAAAGACAAACAAAAAAAGAACATGGATTTTTAAAAAGAATGTCAACAAAATCAGGTAGAAATGTTTTAAAAGCTAGACGCGCAAAAGGTAGAAAGAAAATTTGTGCTTAAAGTTAAAGGATTTTGTTAGATGAAAAAAACAAAGATGTTAAAAAAGAACTATGAATTTAGTAATGTATTTTCTAAAGGAACATACTATTCAGGAGAAGCAATAGAAGCATTTATCCTAAATAATGGGGAAAACTCTAATTATTTAGGATTAGCTATTAGCTCCAAAGCAGGACATGCGTTTCAAAGAAATAGAATTAAAAGGCTACTTAGGGAGAATTATACATATTTTGAAGAAAATATTTCTTTAGGGAAAAGCATTGTGTTTTTAGTTAAGAAAAAGGTTAATATAGCAGATATTGACTTTTATCAAGTAAAAAAAGATATGCAAAAAATACTAGAAAAAGCAAAAATTATCAAAATAAATATTTAAAGTTAAATTTGAGTTATGAAATTATTAACTTAGCTAGATAAAATTATGTGAAAGATTTATAGTTTTGTGTGATTAAAATGAAAAAAATATTAATTAAAATGATTGAATGGTATCAAAGAAATATATCTGCATGGTTAGATTACAAAAATATAAAATGCAAGTTTTATCCAACATGCTCTGAATATACAAAACAAGCAATAGAAAAGTATGGTGCATTGAAAGGGACAATGCTTGGATTGGCTAGAATTTTAAGATGTAATCCTTTTTCAAAAGGTGGATATGATCCATTAAAGTAAATCGGAGGATAGATAATGTTAGCTTTTTTTGCAAATATATTTGGATATGTTTTGAAATTGTTGTATAATATTGTTGGAAATTATGGTTGGGCAATTATTTTGTTTTCTATACTTATAAAGGTATTGATGTTACCAATTTCTATAAAACAACAAAAAACATTGAAAAAAAATGAAAAAATTCAAGGTGAATTAAAACAAATACAATTCAAATATAAAAATGAGCCTGAGAAACTTAATCAGGAAATGATGGCTTTGTATAAAAGGGAAGGGATGAGTCCTTTTTCAGGATGTTTGAGTTCTATAGTTCAAATTATTTTATTATTTTCGGTATTTTTACTTGTTAGACAACCTTTAACATATATGGTGAAAATGGATCAAGATGCTATTAGTCAAATGACGCAGATAGTATCAAGGCAAGACTCTAATACTAAAAATGCTTATCAAGAAATAGCAATAATTCAATATGTAAGAAATCTTCAAAATATCTTTTCCGTAGAAGATAATGAAGAGTCTAAAGAAGAGAAAGATATAAAAGAAAATATCGAGCAAGAAAATGTAGAAGAAAAAAATGAACAAACAGAAACAGAGAAATCTAATACAGAAAGCTTTGACATAGCTAAATATGCAGATCAAGTTAATTTAAATATGGACTTTTTTGGAATAGATTTAAGTCAAGTTCCAACAAAAAATCCAACAGATATAAAAGTGCTTATAATACCAATTCTTTATGTTATTTCTTCATTTATATCTATTAAAATATCTATGGCAGCAACAAAGAAGAAAAAAATTGAAGAGAAAAAGCTTATAACAGATGGAACAGAACAAGAAGAAAAGTATAATCCAACAGAAGACATGAATAAAACCATGGTATGGATGATGCCTATAATGTCTGTAACAATTGCTATTATTGCACCTTTAGGTTTAGCATTATATTGGTTAATGAACAATATTTTAATGATTATAGAAAGATTAGTATTAAACAAATATTTGAATAAAGAAGAGGAGGCAGAAACAGATGCCTAATAGTATTATTTCAGAAGGGAAAACAACAAACGAAGCTATTGAAAATGGCTTAAAACAGTTACATGTAACAAGAAATCAAGTTGAAGTAAAAGTACTTGAAAGTGAAGATAAAAGAAGCTTTTTTAGTATTTTAGCACCTAGAGTTGTAAAAGTTGAATTAACTTTAAAAGATAATAATAAAGAAGAAAAAGTTGAAGCTAGCAGTAAGCCTAGAGAAATAAGAAAATACACAGAACAAGAACTTAATACAGCAGAAAATAATGTTAAAAACTTTTTAAATGATTTTCTTAAAAAAATAGGAGACAATATAGAATTTTCAATAAATAAAGAAGAAACAGGGCTTTTAGTTTCAATAACAGGGACTGAAGCAGGCCATCTAATAGGGTATAGAGGTGAAACTTTGTATTCTGTTCAAAATATATTAGTAGCTGTAGCAAGTAAGGATTTAGAAACAAGAGTTAGAGTTATATTAGATATAGAAGATTATAAAAATAAAAGAGTAAAAACTTTAGAAGATTTAGCTGATAGAATGGAAAATAGAGTTATAAGAACAGGTAGATCTGTAACACTTGAACCTATGAAGCCTTATGAAAGAAAAATTATTCATTCTAGATTACAAAATTCAAATAAAGTTACTACTCATAGTATAGGTGAAGAGCCTAGAAGAAGACTTGTAATTAGTTTAAAATAAAATTATAAATTAAAGTTATGTTAAATATTAATTAAATATATAAATCTGAAGTCAAAGTGAAGATTTAGTCTGGTATATATACAGGATTATTCTTGCTTTGACTTTTTTTAGTTAGTTAAAAAATAAGTTATATATTATTTAAATTATATATATATAAGTATTTTCGAATAATCTTATGTAACTTACGTTTAACGCTAAAAAATTCTAAATAATTTTGAAAGCGCCCTGAAAAAAATTTCTTTTTAGATTCCCTTTACAAATTATTAAGAATTTTTAAGCTACTTAGTTAAATAAGATTAATTCTCAAAATCCTTATATATTAAAAATTAAATATTTAGAGAGGAAGGATTAGAATGAGCACGATTGCTTCAATTTCAACAGCGCCAGGTATTGGTGGAATTGGAATTATTAGAATGAGTGGAGAAAATACTTTTAAAGTATTAGATAAAATATTTAGAGCAAAAAGTCCAAAAAATATAGATGAAATTCCTGGATATACAATAAAATATGGACATATTATAGATGAAGGGAAAATAATAGATGAAGTTTTAGTTTCATATTTCAAAGCTCCAAAAAGTTATACAACAGAGGATATGTGTGAAATTAATTCTCATGGTGGAACAGTTGTAATGCGTAGAATTCTTGAACTTTGTTTAAAAAATGGAGCTGAGCTTGCTGAACCTGGAGAATTTACAAAAAGAGCTTTTTTAGGAGGAAGAATAGATTTATCTCAAGCAGAGTCTATAATTGATATTATTAATGCAAAATCAGATAGAGAGGCAAAAGAAGGGGTAAAGCAACTTGAAGGTTTTTTATCTGAAAAAATAAACGAAATAAAGAATGATTTGTTAGAAATAATGACAAATATAGAAGTTTCTATAGACTATCCTGAATATGATACACCTGATATTACAAATAATGATATTTTCGAAACTATAGAGAAATCAAGAAATAAATTAGAAAATTTAAAAAAATCTTTTGATAATGGAAAAATAATAAAACAGGGTATAAAAACCGTTATAATAGGAAAACCAAATGCTGGAAAGTCATCTCTTTTAAATGCAATTTTAAAAGAAGATAGGGCAATAGTAACAGATATAGAGGGAACAACAAGAGATACAATTGAAGAATTTGTAACTATTAACGGAATCCCACTTAATCTTATAGACACAGCAGGTATACGAGAAGCAAAAGATGAAGTTGAAATGATAGGAATAGAAAAATCAAGAAAGTTGGCAGAAAGTGCTGATTTAATTATTGCAATTTTTGATTCTAGTAATGATTTTTCAAAAGAGGATTTAGAAATTTTAGAAATTGCAAAAAATAAAAATTCAATTATCATTTTAAATAAAATAGATTTAGAACAAAAAATAACGCGTGAAAATCCAAAATTAGGGATTTTTGAAAATAATGTAATAAACATGTCGACCAAAAATAAAATTGGCTTAGAAAGGCTTTTCGAAAAAATTACAGATATGTTTAATTTAAATGAAATAAATTTAGATAATGATATTGTTATTACAAATGAGAGACATAAAAATTTAATTTCGAAAGCAATAGAAAATTTGAATAAGGCTAAAAACATTTTAAAAGAAGGAATGCCTGTTGACATAATTGCAATTAGCTTAAAAGATGTGCTTGCAAATTTAGGTGCTATAACAGGCGAAGAGGCAGGAGAAGAAATAATTAATGAGATTTTTGCAAGGTTCTGTCTTGGAAAGTAAAATTTTATTACATGTTATAATTAATTTAATAAATAAATATTTTTCGAAAAATTTTAGGTAACTTGCATTTAACGATAAGAAATTCTAATTAATTTTTCAAGCACCCTAAAAAAGCTTGTTTTTAGATTCCCTTGAAAAATTAATAATAATTTCTAATCTATTTAGTTAAATAAAATTATTTCTCAAAATATTTATTTATTAATACATAACAAATACGTAAAACGATTATGTAAAAACAATATTTTATAGATAGGAGGAATAAAGAATGAGTTATAATGCTGGAGAATATGATGTAGCAGTAATTGGTGCAGGACATGCAGGTTGTGAAGCAGCACTTGCAAGTGCTAGACTTGGAATGAAAACTTTAATTTTTTCAATAAGTTTAGAAGCAGTAGCTAATATGCCTTGTAACCCTCATATTGGAGGAAGTTCGAAGGGACATTTAGTAAGAGAAATTGATTGCCTTGGTGGCGAGATGGGAAAAAATATAGATAAAACTATGATACAAATAAAAATGCTTAATACTTCTAAAGGCCCTGCTGTGCATTCTTTAAGGGCACAAGCAGATAGAAAAAGATATCAGATGGAAATGAAGCATACAATAGAGAGACAAGAAAATTTAGAATTAAAACAAGCGGAAATTACAAAAATTAATGTTGAAGATGGGAAGGTTGTATCTATAGAAACTTCTGTAGGTGCAATTTATAAAGTTAAATCTGTAATTGTTTCAACAGGAACATATTTAAAAGGAAAAATTTTCATAGGTGAGTTTTCTCAAGAAAGTGGACCTGATGGAGTTTTTCCTGCAAATAAATTATCTGAATGTTTAAAAGATTTAGGTGTAAAAATAGTAAGATTTAAAACAGGTACACCTGCAAGAATTAATAGAAAAAGTATTGATTTTTCTAAAATGGAAGTACAAAGGGGAGATGACAATATTGTTCCATTTTCTTTAGATGATGAAGTAAAAGAATTTGAGCAACAAGATTGTTATTTAACTTATACAAATGAGGAAACACATAGAATTATAAAAGAAAATTTGCATCGTTCTCCTTTATATGCAGGAGTAATTGAAGGAACAGGACCAAGATATTGCCCATCTATAGAGGATAAAGTTGTAAGATTTGCAGATAAAAAAAGGCATCAAATTTTTATTGAGCCAATTGGATTAGATACAGATGAAATGTATGCTCAAGGGATGAGCTCTTCACTTCCGGAAGATGTTCAAATTGCTATGTATAGAACTATTCCCGGACTTGAACATGCTGAATTTACAAGACCTGCTTATGCAATTGAATATGATTGTATAGATCCTTCAGAACTTAAACTTTCTTTAGAATATAAAGGAATTAGTGGATTGTTTTTTGCAGGACAAACTAATGGAAGTTCAGGCTATGAAGAAGCTGCATGTCAAGGGCTTATGGCTGGAATAAATAGTGCTATGAAAATAAAAGGAAAAGAGCCGGTTGTTTTAGATAGAACACAAGGATATATTGGAGTTTTGATTGATGATTTAGTTACAAAAGGAACTAATGAGCCATACAGAATGATGACCTCAAGAGCTGAATATAGGCTTCTTTTAAGGCAAGATAATGCAGATTTAAGACTTACAGAAATAGGGCATAATATAGGACTTATTTCAGATGAAAGATACGAAAGATTTTTAGCAAAAAAAGCGAATATAGAAAAAGAAATTGAAAGATTAAAGAATAAAGTTGTAAGACCAACAGAAAAGGTAAATAAGTTTCTTGAAGAACATGGTACAACTCCACTAAATACAGGTTCAAAAATGGCGGATTTGCTTAAAAGAACAGAACTTACATATAAAGATTTAGAAGAAATAGATGAGGATAGACCAGAGCTTTCGGTTGCAGAAAAAGAGGAAGTAGAAATTCAAATAAAATATGAAGGCTATATAAAAATGGAAGAAGAACAAGTAGAAAAGTTTAAAAAATTGGAAAATAAAAAACTTTCTGAAGATATTGATTATTCTTCTATAAAAGGTTTAAGAATTGAAGCTATGCAAAAACTAAATAAAGTAAAACCTACATCAATTGGTCAAGCTTCAAGGATTTCTGGGGTTTCGCCTGCAGATATTAATGTGCTACTTATTTATTTGCAAATTAAAAGATAAATTATAGATTAATAGTATAAATATTAAAATTTACAAGCATTTGCTGTCGCAACTTCCAGATTATAATAAAATTACTTGTCTGTAAGTTGCTCCAATTCGCACTCAGCTAAAGCTTCGTTTGGTCGCTTACGCATGCTTTTAAAATTTTAATATTTATACTATAATTATCCACAAAATATTAATAAAATGTGGATAAAGGAAGGAAAAATTTATGAATAAAGATTTTAAAAATAAAATGATTGAACTTGCTAAAATGATTAATGTTGAATTAACAGAAGAGCAGATAATAAATTTTTTTGAATATATGAATCTACTTTTAGAATGGAATGAAAAAATTAATTTAACTGCAATAACAGATGTAAATGACATTATATTAAAACATTTTATAGATTCTATGACTATTGTAAAATATTTAAAAGAAAATAATACAATGATAGATGTTGGAACTGGTGCAGGATTTCCAGGTATTCCAATTGCCATTATAGATAAAACAAAAAAAATTACTTTATTAGATTCACTTAATAAAAGAATAAATTTTTTAAATGAAGTTTCTCGTGAACTAAATATAAATAATATTGAAACCATTCATGGTAGAGCTGAGGAACTAGGACAAAATAAAAAATATAGAGAATATTATGATGTGGCTGTTTCTCGTGCTGTTGCAAATATGACAACTCTTTTGGAGTATCTACTTCCTTTTGTTAAAGTTGGTGGAATTTGTATTTGTATGAAAGGTTCTGATATAGAACAAGAATTAGATCAATCTAAATTTGCTATAAAAGAATTAGGTGGTGAAATTTTATCCAAGGAAAAATTTGAACTTCCTAGTTCAGATATGGAAAGAAATATTATAATTATAAAAAAAATTAAGCCAACACCAAATAAGTATCCGAGAAAAGCAGGTATGCCATCAAAGATGCCAATAAGATAAATGTTTCACAGACAAAAAAATTTGAAAACTATTAGTACCAACGTTTAATTAGGGATTGTTTCACACCGGTTGAGTGTGAAACAATCCCTAATTTTATTGCTTAATCTCAAGGACAAAAATATTAATCAAATGCATTTTCGACAAAATTCGACAAATTATTCAGGTTCGAAATTTAACTTTAGGTGGGACTTAAAAAAAAAGAAAATATTTTACAAAATTATTGACATATTATAAATATTTGTATATTATTATATATGTAATTTTTAAGTATAAAATATAATATATGTTTGAAAAGAGCTAAATTCATTTAAAAGACAAAGATATTTAAAAAAGCGTAAAATGGACAAAATTACGAAGAAACGGAGGGAGTAAATTGGGTAAAATAATATCTATAGCTAATCAAAAAGGTGGAGTAGGTAAAACTACAACATCAGTAAATTTGAGTGCAATACTTGCTAAAAAAGGAAAAAAAATATTATTAATAGATGCAGATCCGCAAGGTAATGCAACTAGTGGAATTGGAATGGACAAAGAAAACGAATTTTCTACATATGATTTGTTAGTTTCAGAATTATCTGCAGTTGACATAATTAAGGAAACTGAAGTTAAAAATCTATCTATTTGCCCATCTAATCTTAATTTGGCTGGAGCTGAAGTTCAGCTTGTATCAATGATGTCAAGAGAGCAAAGAATGAAAGAAAAATTAGCACAGGTAAAAGATGATTTTGATTTTATTTTTATAGATTGTCCACCATCATTAGGATTAATAACATTAAATGCATTTACAGCATCTGATAGTGTATTAATTCCCGTTCAGTGCGAATATTATGCATTAGAAGGATTAGGACAACTTATAAATACAGTAGAACTTGTAAAGAAACATTTAAATAAAGATTTATACATAGAAGGAGCTTTACTTACAATGTATGATATAAGAACAAATTTATCAAATCAAGTAGTAAAAGAAGTAAAAAGATATTTTAACAACAGAGTGTATAAAACTGTAATACCTAGAAATGTGCGTGTTAGTGAAGCACCAAGTTATGGATTGCCTATTACAGTATATGATCCACATTCAAAAGGTGCAAAAAGCTATGAAAAATTAGGAAAAGAATTTTTAAGATTGAATTAAGACAATATAAAAGCACATAGAATCAAGCATAGATGAATTCTTATTTGTAGATATCAATTAAGAATTTGAATTAGTAATTGAAAAAGATAAGATGGGAGGAAAAAGAATGGTTAAAAAAACAGGATTAGGAAAAGGATTAGATGCATTGTTTTCAATGCCAGTAGCTGAAGAAGAACAAAGACAAACAGGAGATGGATTGAGAAATTTAAAAATAATAGATATCGAACCAAATAGAAATCAAGCAAGAAAAATATTTGATCAAGAATCTTTAGATGAGCTTGCAGAATCTATAAAGATGTATGGAGTAATTCAACCAATTGTCGTAACAGAAAAAGAAGGATATTTTTCAATTGTAGCAGGAGAGAGAAGATGGAGGGCTGCTAAAATTGCTGGACTTACAGAAATTCCAGCAATTATAAGAGATGATGACGATAAGAAAAATAAAGAAATATCTTTAATAGAAAATATACAAAGAGAAGACTTAAACCCTGTAGATAAAGCACTTGGAATTAAATCTTTGATGGAAGAATATCACTTAAAGCAAGAAGAAATTGCAAAAATTCTTGGAAAATCTAGAAGTGGTATTGCAAACACTGTCAGAATATTAAATTTATCTCCGGAGGTATTAGAATTAGCAAAAGAGGGTAAACTTACAGAAGGACATTGCAGACAACTTTTAATGGAGCCTGATCCTGCAAAACAGTATTCTATGGCTATAAGAATTATCAATAATAATCAAACTTGCAGGCAAATAGAAGCAAGATTACAAAGGAAAAAGAATAGAATTGATTTTGATCCAAAATATGAAGTTATATATAGAGACATAGAAGATAGATTTACAGGTTTTTTCGGAACAAAAGTTAAAGTTGATGCAGGAAAAAGAAGTGGAAAGATTGTTATAGAATATAAAACAAATGATGATTTGGAGAGAATTTTAGGATTGATAAAATAATTCATAGAGATAAATACAGTTTTAGATTAATAATAATTTTATAATTTATGACTTAGGTCGCTGTCGCTCCAACGCATAAATTCAAGAATTATTATTAATCAAATTTATAAACTTATTTATAAACTTTTTTGGGAGGAATAATGTTAGACTTTTTTAGAAGTGATATTAGCACAATTATTATTTTAATTATAAATTTTGTTTTATTTATAACAGTTATTATAAGTAATGCTAGAATTAGCAAAATGAATAAAAATAACAAAGAATTCATGCAAAAAATAGGTACAGGAAAAGATATAACAGAAGAAATAAATAGCTATATGGATAGGATTATTGCATTAGAAGAAGATCTTAGCGAAACACATTCTTATTGCAAGCAATTAGAAAATAATATGAAAAATTGTATGCAGAAAATTGGATTAATTAGATACAACGCATATAATGATGCGGGAAATGACTTAAGTTTTGCAGTTGCTTTATTAGATGAAAAGAATAATGGAATTGTTTTAAATGGGATTTATTCAAGAGAAATGTCAAACATATATGCTAAGCCTATTGAAGAAGGAAAATGTAAATATAATTTAACCAAAGAAGAAAACGAAGCATTGGAAAAGGCAATGAGTTAAATATATTTTGTATAAATATGATTAATATATAATTTTAAAATTTCTGTCTTATGTCGCTTACGCTCCGGCGCATAAATTTTAAAATTAAATATTAATCAATAAAAATAAAAATAAATTTAAAAAAGTGCAAATTAGGTATTGACAAATTCATATAACATGTGGTATTATTAAATATGTCAATGCCACACGGAGAGGTGGTCGAGTTGGTTTATGGCACCAGTCTTGAAAATTGGCGTGCGTTCATAGCGTACCGTGGGTTCGAATCCCACCCTCTCCGCCAACATATTTAAGAGTATTGTTATGCAATACTCATTTTTTAAAAAAATATTATGGAGGAATACCCAAGCGGTGAAGGGGACAGTTTGCTAAACTGTTAGGTCGTGTAAGCGGCGCGAGGGTTCGATCCCCTCTTCCTCCGCCAAATTAAAAAAGATATAATATTGTCATTGACAAGTTATATCTTTTTTTGCTTAAAAATTGTATATATTTAATAATAGCTAGCATATTATTTTGAATCAATTGAAAATGTTTTTAATGATATAGATATTAATTGCAAAGAAATATTAAATAAGTTATGGGAGGAAATAATGCGTTTTAAAAAGTATAAATTAGAAATAGTTCTATTTATTGTAAATGCAATATATATGATATTAGAGTTAATTGCTCAAAGAATATTATCTCCGTATTTTGGTAGCACTAATTTAGTATGGACTAGTGTAATTGGAGTAATACTTTTAAGCACAAGTGTGGGAAATTATATTGGAGGGATTATAGCAGATAAATGCAAAGAAGATAATGTTAAGCTAGAAACAAATATAATTATTAATATGATTGCTTCAGGATTATTAGTGTTATTTATTCCATTAGTACAAAGAACTTTTATACTAGTAATAACTAGTATAATAAATGATATAAAAATTGGTGCTATAATTACAACGTTATTATTATTTTTCTTGCCATCGATGTTTATAGGAATGTTGTCACCAATAATAATAAAATTAAAAATGAATAAATTAGAAAACGTAGGAAAGATATCAGGGAAAATTTATGCTTTAGCGACTTTAGGAAGCATAATAGGAACTTTTTTAGGTGGATTTATACTTGTACCAAATTTCGGTAGTAATGAAATCTTATTTGTATTATCTTCAATTTTATTTTTACAAATTATTTTGATATTTGATGGTTTGGAAAAAAATAAAATAAAATTGACATTAGTAGTGATTTGTTTAATTACTATTAATACAATATTCTTTGTAACATTTTATAAACAAAATTTAAAAAATGGAGAAGAAGTAAAAAAAGGAAAGATAGGAGTGTATGTGAATTTTGATACACAATATGGAAAGGTGACAGTATATAACACAAATAGCAAATTAGGAAAAATAAGAAATTTAAATATAGATAAAGGGCACGAGTCTGCTACATATATAGAAAATGATAAAATATATGAATTAGTTTATGAATATACTAAATATTATGATTTAATGTTTAAATCATCAAATTTAATTAAAGATGTTTTAATGATTGGAGGAGCAGGATATTCATATCCAAAATATTATATAAGCCATTTTGAAAATAAAAACATGGATGTAATTGAAATTGATGAAAAAATAACACAACTTGCAAATGAATATTTTTATTTAGATAAATTAAAAAGTGATTTTGATTTAGAAAAGAATGAAAGATTAAAATGCATTACTCAAGATGGCAGAATTTATTTAAATTCAAATACAAAAAAATATGATGCCATTTTAAATGATTCTTTTTCAGGAAATATTCCAGCAAAGACTTTGACAACACTTGAAGCTGTAGAAAAAATATATAATTCATTAAATAAAAACGGAGTTTATTTGACAAATATAATTTCTGCATTAGATGGAGAAAATTCAAAATTTCTTAAGGCAGAAGTAAAGACTTTAAAAAATTTCTTTAAAAATGTTTATGTTATACCTTGTAGAAATAAAGATGATAAAAGTTTAGTTCAAAATAATATGGTTATTGCGACCGATGAAAATATAAATTATAATAAAAATACGATTATAAATTATGAGAATGGAATTGTTTTAACAGATAATTATTGTCCAGTTGATACAATAATACCTAAAAATTAAAAATAAAGTTTTGCAAAATTCACAAAATTTTTACAAAAACTTGCAAGATTTCTAAAAATAGTGTATAATTATATTAGGATTGTGGTGATGAATATGAAAAGAATAATTAGATTCGCTATACTATTAATAATGTTTGTAATGATATCAATTCAATGTAATACTACAACAACATATGCTAGAAATGACGAAGGTGGAGGAGGAAGTGGAAAGTCTACTAAATGGACTTCACAATCTCCAATATGGTGGAAACCAACAGAAGAAGATGTTGGGCAGCCTGAAATAAAAGATAGAGCAAATGTTATTGTAAAAGTGTTAAGAAATATTGGAATTGTACTTGCAGTAGTTGCATTAATGATAATAGGCATAAGAAATATGACGGCTAGTGCTGAAGAAAAATCAATTTTGAAAGAATCGATGCCTGGATACTTAATTGGAGTATTTATGGTAGTAGCAGTAACTTTTTTACCTTCATTAATATATGAAATAGTTAAAAATTTATAAATCAAGAGAAGATGCTACAAGTATAAAAGAAGAGTGGTGATAAAAATGAAAAAAATAATTAGAATATTTACAATAATTGTATTATTTTTATGTTTTTTTAATAGTAATATGGTTTATGCTACTCAAAATGAATCAAAAGACAAAGAATCAAGATCAAATTGGAAAGATATATTTAAATATGCAGATGAATTTACAGATGGGAATATTGACTGGGATACGAATGATGAAGAAAACAAAGGAGTGAAAGCTAATAATCCCTCAGCAACTGAAATTGAAGCAAGAATCAAAAGTGATGCGAATAGTATTTATAATATTTTGCTAGCAATAGGTACAATTTTAACTGTTATAGTTGGTGTTGTTTTAGGAATACAATATATGGCTGCTAGTGCCGAAGATAAAGCTAAAATAAAAGAAAAGATGATACCTTATGTAGTTGGCTGTATTGTTATATATGGAGCATTTGGTATATGGTATTTTGTTGTAACAGTTCTGGGTCAAATGAATTAATAAGATTTTAACTTTCTAATATTTTTTATTAGATTTATATATATAAATAATAAAAAAGGAGGAATTATAATGAATAAGAAAACAATGAAACTAATCAGTGTAGTTTTAGTAGCTATTATGAGTGTATTTTGTATCACATCAATTTGTTTTGCAACTGATATTGATCCAAAATCAATAGATGGAAAAGCAAATGTAGATGTTTCAAAAGTACAGAATATTGGTAACCAAATAGCTACAATAATCAGAAATGTTGGTATAGTTGCAGCTGTTATAATAATTATGGTGCTTGGTATTAAATATATGATGGGAAGTGCAGAAGAAAAAGCAGAATACAAAAAAGTATTTATACCATACATAGTAGGAGCAGTATTATTATTTGGTGCAGCAGGAATTGCACAAGCTATAATAACATTCTCTGGTGGAATTACAGGATAGTATAAAATATAAAAAAGAGATCTTTAGGATCTCTTTTTTATTGTATAGGAAAAATCGTTTTTTCTAT
>Ga0247608_10002827_pt1 | contig 20987 bp, 13 predicted proteins | sample 176DNAGHGlowgp2_FD_193490 | JGI IMG/M metagenome (GOLD analysis project Ga0247608, IMG submission 193490) | Sheep rumen microbial communities from Palmerston North, Manawatu-Wanganui, New Zealand - 1766 DNA GHGlow gp2 | ecosystem: Host-associated > Mammals > Digestive system > Stomach > Rumen ...
GCCCGATGCGGCGCGTGTCTCCTTGATCGAGGGTCAGAAGTACGACCGCACCAACTTCCTGCTCATGCACGCCATGGGTCCCAACGTGGCCGGCGTCATCGGCAGCGCAGTGGCCGCAGGTATCCTGTTGAGCTTCCTGTATTAAAAATTGATAATAACAAAGCAAAAAAGGCATCCAATCGGATGCCTTTTTTACTTTCTGCTCTCCACCGTCGTTTGGCGGCCACATAGGTGAAGGAAATCACAATTCTTGCAGTTGTCCTCGTTTTCAGTCTGGCAGAATGGTGTATCTGCATCAAAAACACGTATAAACAACTCATTCAGACAATCCTTAATGACAGATTGATAGGTCAACAGATTGTCATCCCGAAAAACATTTGCATTAAAGATATATTTGGGACTGTTTTTGCTGACCTCTCGGGTGCTAAGGATACCGGCCTTCACCACATTCGATGTCTCTTTGGCAACATGCTCATACATAAGCATATAAACCATAAGTTGAAATAACTTGTCATACTTGCTGTCAGTGAAAACCGTATTGACAACCGCATGCTGGAGTTCATCCGTCAACACCGTATCCTTTTTCACTGAAAGACGAAGTTTGGACTCCTCCACTTTGCCTGTCTTGTAATCCAAAATCATAACATCCCCGTCCCCGTTCTTCTGCACCCGATCAATGCTGCCAGTCATTTTCACGCAAAAGGCAGGGCTTCCTGCGGGTGGATGGACCTCATAGTCCCGAATGTCTATTTTCATCTCGTTGGCTGTAATCCTCCAGGGGGAGTCGAGCAACTCCGTTTTCGCCCTCTCCAGATAACTTGAGACCGTTTCCTTGATGATGCGCCTGTTTATCAGCCAATAGCCTTGGTTAAGCTCGTTTGCAGACATAGACTCCCGACCCTTCAGTTTGAGGATTTCGTCACAGACGAGTTCGTCCATCTGATCGATATACTTTTGCAGGACCGCATTATAAAGCTCTTGATGGTCTCCACATTCGATAATCTCGTCAAAGGCAGCATCGAAAATCGCATGGATCACTGTTCCCAGCTCATTTGCTTCCAAATGGTCAGACAACACTACCGGACGTTGCACTTTCATCAGATGGCGGAGACAAAACTTGAGAGGACAAGCCACGAACGACTGTAAGGATGAAGCGGAGAAAGCGTGTTGATGGAGTTTTTCAAGCAGCTGACGGGTTTTGGGGATGCTTAAGGTCTTCCTGACGGGAAGATCAAGCGTAAAATCCAACTGCTGATGCTGGATATGGATAAGATCCTCCAATTGCTGATTCTTGACTTCGAACTCCAATTGAGAGATGAAACGGCTCTTTTCCGCCATTGTGGTGTCTGAGGAGCTGTTGTAAATCAGCATCACATTTTCAGCCCGTTGCAACAACCGGAAGAAGTGATAGGCATATACCTGATCTTGGTAAAGATAGTTGGGTAACGCCTCCTGTCCATCGAATTTGTACTTGAAGTCGAAGGGCAGCAACGAATCGTAGGTGATGCCGTGGGGAAGGACTCCTTCATTCACCGAGAGCATAATGACATTTTTGAAGTCCATCATGCGGGTTTCAAGCAGCCCCATCACTTGCAGACCCGTGTCAGGATCTCCTTTTATCGCTATAGAAACCTCATTCATCATTTTTGTCACTGCGAACTTGGCGAACGGGAAATCCACCGGTTCGTTTTGCCCGAACCAAGAATCGAAGCGTGACTGCAATTCCGACAACCTGCGCATTACCTCTTGCCATAATTGCTTGTACTTTTCCTCTGCCGTTACCCTTTCCGCATATTGGCAGAATTGCAGCAACAATGCGGGAAAACGACGGCCTATTTCCTGTTTAGGACAGTTCTCAAACAATTCATTATGAAGAAGTTGGGAATATCGAACTACTGTTGGGAAGAAGGTTTTGGACGAGGCTTCCGCGCGAATCAGTTCGTGCATCCACAACTGCTCCACCTGTTCACCGCTAAAGGAGAGCTCCTGACTGTCGTCCGGCGTCAGTGCAAATACAGACTCGTAAACAGACATCAAGATTTGCAGCAGAGAACAGACTGGCGTGGCAGTAAACGGGAAGCCCATAGTCGCATTAATATTCAGATCCTCAGGATTATAGGATGACAGAAACGGTAGCAGCAATTCTTCTTCAGCCAACACCACCGCCGTATCCGACATATCCACTGTTCCATTCTCATTCACCATCTCGGGAGTATCATGCCGCTTCCGGATTTTGATGCGTTCAATCTCTTCTATCGCACAATAGATCTGCCGCATATTTTGCGCCGTGGCCACGATTTTCACCTCTTTGGGAATCGTCGCATAGTTGTTCTCGTTAAAATCAAGTCCGGCAGGATTCAACTGCAGTTTTTCGCAGTTGCGTTTGATGAAAAAGGAAGGCTCCCGTTGGATACGCGACCCGGCAGATTGCTCTTCCAGATGACAATAAAACGGGTCGATGTCAAAGTAAAATTCTGTTTGGAAATGCTCTTTGAGATAACGCATAACGGTCAACTCGGCAGGCGAAAGGGCATAAAAACCGGCGAAAACGAGTCGTTTGAAAGGGATTTTTTTCGCATATTCGTCAATATGCTCAGCACAATCCCGATACAACATACCTTCGTAAGCTTCCCCCTTTTCTTTCAACTGAGCTCGGAACAATCCGTATATTTCAGCGAGCAAGTCATTGAATCCCAACCTCTCACGATCGCTTTCTGAAAGGTCGTCCTTTCCAAAGGGGATCTCGAACTTGGCGGCATCGGCGTATTCCCGCAGGATAGCCGGGACATCTTGCAGCTGCATATCCATATCGCTGATGTCCTTAAGGAACGCACTCCCCCATGACAGGAGATTATGCAGTTCGAAACGTTCCCCCGGAAAATCACGGGAAATCGCATGCAGGTTCCAGATCAAGGAGACCTGGTCTAGAATATGAAGCGGTGACAGCCATGCAACGAAATCTTCCATCGGGAAAATCTGCGGCGCAAACATAGTTTTACCGCCATTAGACTCATGCAAACCCTGAAGCAGCTTACGGCGCGCACGACGGTTCGGCAAAATCACCGCGACATCGTGCAGGGGAATGCTGCGATTTTCAAGGAGCTTGTCGATAATATGGTTCAGGAAAGGGGACATTGGCTGTTGGCTATTGGCTGTTGGCTGTTGGCTGTTGGCTATTGGCTGTTGGCTATTGGCTGTTGGCTATTGGCTGTTGGCTATTGGCTATTAACTATAACAATAACTATGACTTTAAACTTAACTGTGGCTTTTAAACATCATCGTCTCATCGCATCATCGTCTCATCGTTTCATCGTCTCATCGTTTCATCGTCACAGTTGCCAGTTAATCGGTGTCTTCCCCATCGACATCAGGATCTCGTTTGTGCGGGAGAAGTGGCGGCATCCGAAAAAACCGCGGGATGCGGAGAGCGGCGACGGGTGCGGAGCCGTGAGCACATAATGTTTGGATGTATCGATAAGACGCTGTTTCTCAATGGCATAGTTACCCCACAGCAGGAAGACAAGTCCCTCACGCTGTTCCGAGAGCCGCTGTATGGCGCAGTCGGTGAAAGTTTCCCAACCGTGACGCTGGTGCGAGCCTGCCTGATGCGCCCGCACGGTGAGAGTCGCATTGAGCAGCAACACCCCCTGGTTCGCCCACGACTGAAGATTGCCGCTTCTCGGCGGAACAAAACCCACATCCGTGCTCAGCTCCTTGAAGATGTTCTGCAGCGACTTCGGAATCGGCACGCCATCCTGTACCGAGAAACACAATCCGTGCGCCTGCCCTTCCCCATGATAGGGATCCTGTCCGATAATCACGACCTTCACCTTATCAAACGGCGTGGAATTGAACGCATTGAAAATCTTCGGCCCCGGCGGAAAAACGAGATAGTGTTTCTTCTCTTCCACCAAAAAGGCCTTCAGTTCCGCGAAATAGGGAGCTTGGAATTGATCCCAAAGCACCTGTTTCCAGGTTGGTTCTATTTGGGGGTTTATGGGTTCTTGCATGATGGTTGGTTGTTAATGGCTATTGGCTGTTAGCTTTTGGCTATTGGCTTTGTTATTCGTGAAATTTTGTATATTTGCAAAATATTATTTTATAGTTTTTATAATTTTAACTAATAAAACTTAATGAGATGAGAAACTTTAGAAATTACAACATTTGGAAAGATTCTGTTTCATTTACTACAGAAATCTACAAAATAGTACGAGATTTTCCTTCATACGAGCGATATGGCTTGGGGGATCAGTTAAGAAGAGCATCTGTATCCATTTCATCAAATATTGCAGAAGGATCAGCAAGAGAATCTGAAAGAGAGTTCATTCATTTTTTAAGTATCAGTCTTGGTTCTGCATTTGAAGTTGAAACTCAATTACAAATAGCTTATAATTTAGAGTACATCAATTATCAAACTTTAGAGTCGTTATTAGAAAAAGTACAACTCATTGAGAAACAAATCAACGAACTGATAAATGTCATCAGACGGCAACTGCCAATCGCTAAAAGCTAATAGCCAAAAGCTAATAGCTGAAAAGGCTAGTGTTTGAAGTGCCTCACCCCCGTGAACACCATCGCGATCCCGAACTCATTGCAGGCGCGGATCGAGTCTTCGTCGCGGACGCTGCCGCCGGGTTGGATGATGGCGGTGACACCATACTCCTTGGCCATCTTCACCACATCATCAAAGGGGAAGAAGGCATCGCTCGCGAGACAGAGATTTGCTGTAAGTCCCTTTGCTTTAGCCTCTTCCAAGGCGATATGGGCGGCACCCACACGGTTCATCTGTCCTGCTCCGACACCGGCGATGCAACCGTTGCAGGCCACCGTGATGGCGTTGGAACGCACATGCTTGCAAATCGTCATCGCAAGCTTCAGATTCTCCATCTCTGCCGCGGTGGGAGCTTTCTCGGTCACCACGTTAAGTTCGTAATCCTCAAAACGTTTGCGGTCGAGCGACTGACATAGCAGACCACCTGCCACGCTGACATACATCCGCTCGTCGGCATTAGCCTTGTCGGTGCTGAAGGTCATCAGCCGGATGTTTTTCTTGGTGGAAAGATGGTCAAAGGCCTCTTTCGTGAACGAAGGCGCAAGAATGATTTCGAGAAAGACGGGCTTCATCGCCTCGGCCGTCGGCAGGTCGATTTCGCAGTTGGAAGCCACGATGCCACCGAATATGGAAACGCTGTCGGCCTCGTATGCGCGGGTCCAAGCCTCCAAAGCAGTACTGCCGAGTCCCACGCCGCACGGATTTTTGTGCTTCACGGCCACCATCGTCGGGCCGTCGAACTCGCGCAGAATCTGCAATGCGGCATCTGCATCTTGTATATTATTGTACGACAACTCTTTACCATGCAGTTGCTCTGCCCAAGCCATCGAAAAACCTTGTTTCTTGCCGGCATAGAACGCGGCTTCCTGATGCGGGTTTTCACCATAGCGCAACGACTGTTTCTTGGTGAATGTAAGCGTCAGATTCTCAGGATATTCTTCTCCGGTCTTTTCCGTCAGGTAAGTGGAGATATAGGTGTCGTAAGCGGCGGTGTGGCGGAAAACCTTGGCAGCCAGACGACGACGGGTCTCCAAGGTGGTGTCACCGTGGGTTTTAAGTTCGTCGAGCACCGTGGCATAGTCAGCATTATCGATCACCACCGTCACGAAAGCATGGTTTTTGGCCGCGCTGCGCAGCATGGAAGGGCCTCCGATGTCGATGTTTTCGATGGCATCCTCAAACGTAGTCCCCTCTTTTTCAATGGTTTGCTTAAACGGATAAAGGTTCACCACCACCATGTCGATAGGAGCGATGCCGTTGGTTTCCATCTCCTTGACATGCTCGGGGTTGGAGCGCACGGAGAGGAGACCGCCATGGACTTTGGGATGCAACGTCTTCACACGCCCGTCCATGATTTCGGGAAAGCCTGTCACATCGCTGATGCCGATGGTCTTCACGCCTGCGGCTTCGAGCGCCTTGCGCGTTCCGCCTGTAGAAATAATCTCGTATCCTAATTTTGTAAGTTCTTGAGCGAAAGGCACTACGCCCTCCTTATTGCTCACGCTGATAATCGCTCTTTTCATATTCTATTGATATTTGAAATGCAAAAATACAAAAAATGTGGAGACCGGCTTGGGAATACTCCCGAGCCAAGTGACCGTAAACCGCATCACTGACGGAACATGATGTCGCGGACCAGCGGGCCGAAGTCTTTTTCCATCTTCTTCAATATCTGTGATTTATGACCAAAAAGTTCGAAGCGGAGGGCAGCGTTCTGCACCCGAACATAGAGGATGCCGTTGCGGAGATCCTCGCACTTCGAGAGTTGGGCGCAGATATCCCCCACATATTCCGGCCAACGGTCAAACAGCAGCTGCTTGTCCATCAGGTGCTGCTTCCCCGACTGGCTCACAAAACGGCCAATCAGCTCTTTCAAGTTCATTTCGTGTTCGTCACGCATTTGTAAATGGTTATTGGTTATAGGTTATTGGTTATTGAAGCTGGGTTATAGGTTAAGGTTAAAGGGTTAAAGGTTAGGAGGTTAAAGTATTTGCATATACTTATGGGCCTGGAGGGATACCCGCCATTTCGGATGTGCGAGCACATATTCCACCAAACGGCCCATAATCACGTTGCATCGGTTCCAGTCGGGCTGAAGGAGGAGGAGACAGTTCTTGCTGACCTTGCGGGCATTCTCTTCGGCCCAAATGAAATCCTCCTCGCTGCCGATGATGACTTTCAGCTCATTGGCTTTGGCGAGGATTTCGGGTTTCGGAGCCGCACCGTATTTCGGCGACAGACAGATCCAGTCCCAGTCGCCGGACAGGGGTTGGGAACCGGAGGTTTCGAGGAAACACTGGATTCCGTGCTCGTGCATCTTGGCGCAGAGAGGCCCCATGTTGTAGAGCAGGGGCTCGCCGCCGGTGACCACCACGGCTCTGGCAGGTTTCTGCGCCGCCCGTTCCACGATCTCATCCACGTCAACCAACGGATATTTGGTGGCGTCCCAAGTGCGCATCTCATCGCAGAAGGAGCAACCCACCTCGCAGCCGCCCACACGAATGAACCATGCGGCTTTCCCCGTATGGTACCCTTCACCCTGAAGCGAGTAAAATTCTTCAACTACAGGCAAATATAAACCTTTTTTATCCATATTCTATTTCAATAACAAGAGTGCAAAAATACATTTTTTCTCGGACAGCAGATGAGCATATTTTTGCTATTTTTGCAGCATGTTTCTATATGGCGAAATAACAAGGACATGTGTTTTTTAGGCATTGATATCGGCAGTTCCTCTGTGAAAGTAGTTCTCATGGACGGCGCCTCGGGACAACCTGTGGCCTCCGCTTTCGCTCCGCAATCCGAAGCCCCCATTTCGGCCCCTCAGAACGGCTGGGCGGAACAAAATCCGTCCGACTGGTGGGCATATCTCAAAACCGCGTTACGTAACGCTTTGCGTGAATCCCACCAGGCCGCACGCAACATCCGAGCCATCGGCATCACCTATCAGATGCATGGTTTAGTACTGGTTGACAAGAAGTTACAAGTGCTCCGTCCTAGCATCATCTGGTGTGACAGTCGGGCGGTGCCATACGGAAACCGGGCTTTCGAGGCGTTGGGGGAGGACTTTTGTCTGCAGCATTTGCTCAACAATCCGGGCAACTTCACGGCCGCCAAACTGGCATGGGTGCGGGAGAACGAGCCGGAACTTTTCGAGCGAATCTACAAATTCATGCTGCCGGGCGACTACATTGCCATGCGGATGACCGGCGAGGTACGCACCACGGTGCCAGGACTTTCGGAGGGCATCTTCTGGGATTTTCAGGAGAACCGTGTGTCAGAGCCTCTGCTGTCGCAGCTCGGAATCCCTGCCAATCTGATTGCCGATTTGGCACCTACTTTCGGGGAACAAGGACGGTTAACTGCGGAAGCCGCGGCGGAATTGGGTCTTGCCCCAGGTATCCCCATCTGTTACCGGGCGGGTGACCAACCCAACAACGCCCTTTCCCTCAACGTGTTGAATCCTGGAGAGGTGGCGGCAACCGCCGGCACTTCCGGCGTGGTCTATGGCATCAGCGACCAAGTCTGCACCGACCCAAAATCCCGCATCAACATCTTCGCGCACGTCAACCACAGCACGTATGCTCCCCGCTTGGGTGTGATGCACTGCACCAACGGAGTGGGCATCCAGAATGCCTGGATGAAACGGATGGTGGCCCCTGAAAAGAGTTACGAACAATTCAACGAAATGGCCGCCCAGGCCCCTGTCGGCTGCGACGGCGTTTCCGTCTTGCCTTTCGGAAACGGTGCCGAGCGAATATTGGAGAACCGACAAATCGGGGCTTCTATCCATGGCTTGAACTTTAACAACCACAATGCCAATACGTTGGCACGAGCCGCACAAGAAGGTGTGGCCTTTTCGTTCAAATACGGCATGGACATCATGCAGCAGACCGGAATGGACACCAATGTTATCCGCGCCGGACACGCCAATTTGTTCTTGAGTCCGATTTTCCGGACCACACTGGCCACGGTCGCCAATGCCGTCATCGAGCTGTACGACACAAACGGAGCCATGGGTGCGGCCATCGGTGCTGCACTCGGCTGCGGGTATTACGCCACACCCGAAGAGGCCTTCCGGACGTTACGCAAGCTGGCAGTCGTGGAACCGGATGTGGCAAACAAGTCCGCCTATCTGGAAGCGTATGAACGCTGGAGGATGTGCGATGAGACGATGACGCGATGAGGCGATGAAGAAAGATGAAAGACAACAAGTGTGGATATCACGTAACTATTTGATTCTTAAACTTAGCAATAAATCATAAACAATATGGAATATTACCAAGGACAAACCGCATTTTTTCCCAACATCGGGAAAATCAAATTCGAAGGCAAGGATTCCAAGAATCCATTAGCTTTCCACTATTATGATGAGAACCGTGTCGTCATGGGCAAAACCATGAAGGAGCACCTCAAGTTCGCGATGGCCTACTGGCATACGCTCTGCGCCGACGGGGTCGATCAGTTCGGCGGGCCTACCAAAACGTTCCCGTGGAACAACGCCGCCGACCCAATTTCGCGAGCCAAGTACAAGATGGACGCCGCGTTCGAGTTCATGACCAAGTGTTCGATCCCGTACTACTGCTTCCACGATGTGGATGTGGTGGAGCCCGGCGACTCGTTAGCCGAATTCGAGAAACGCTTAGCCACGATGGTGGAGCATGCCAAAGGACTGCAACAGACTACGGGACAGAAACTTCTGTGGTCCACAGCCAACGTTTTCGGGCACAAACGTTACATGAACGGCGCGGCCACCAACCCCGACTTCCATGTCACAACGTTTGCCGCCACGCAGATCAAGAACGCCATTGACGCATGCATCGCGTTGGGTGGTCAAAACTACGTTTTCTGGGGCGGTCGCGAGGGGTACATGTCTTTGCTTAACACAGACATGAAACGCGAGAAGGAGCACCTCGCCATGATGCTGACGATGGCCCGTGACTATGGCCGCAAGAACGGCTTCAAGGGCACCTTCCTCGTAGAGCCGAAGCCGATGGAACCCACGAAGCACCAGTACGATGTGGATGCCGAAACGGTCATCGGGTTCCTGCGCCATTATGGTTTGGACAAGGACTTTGCCCTGAACATCGAGGTGAACCACGCGACATTGGCTGGCCACACCTTCGAGCACGAGCTGCAATGTGCCGCCGACGCGGGCATGTTGTGCAGCATCGACATCAACCGCGGCGACTACCAAAACGGCTGGGACACCGACCAGTTCCCCATCGACATCTACGAGTTGACAATGGCGTGGTTGGTGATTCTACAGGGTGGCGGCTTTACCACCGGCGGCACCAATTTCGACGCCAAGACGCGTCGCAATTCCACCGATTTGGAGGATCTCTTCTACGCGCATATCAGCGGCATGGACGCTTTCGCCCGCGCGTTGCTCACCGCTGCAGCCATCATAGAAAACTCCGACCTCTTGAAGATGCGCGCCCAACGCTACGCCTCCTTCGACGAAGGGCAAGGCAAGGCCTTCGAAGAGGGCAAGCTTACGTTGGAAGATATGCGCAATATCGCCCTGCAACTTCCCGAGCCGCAACAGATTAGCGGCCAGCAGGAATTGTATGAGATGATAGTGAATATGTATGTGTAAATAGTTTCAAGTTTCAGGTTTCAAGTTTTTGAACCTTGAACCTTGAACCAAAATCAGAAAGATATGAAGAGTAACAAACTTTACATTCTTGCGCTGACGCTCGTGGCCACGATGGGCGGCTTGCTGTTCGGTTACGACACAGCGGTGATTTCCGGTACGGTAGAGTCGTTGCGCGTCTTCTTCATTGATCCTCAAAATCTTCCGGCAGCGCAGGCCAACGCGCTGGAGGGATTTGTAGTGAGCAGCGCGCTAATCGGCTGTATTATAGGGGCTTGTCTGGCAGGCTGGCTATCGCAGAAACTCGGCCGCAAACCAGCGTTGATGATAGCCGCCATACTCTTTCTGGCTTCCGCAGTCCGTTCCGCATGGCCAGAAATCTTCTGGGGGCCTCCCGGTTCCGGCGATTACACCTTCATCAACCACTTTGTCTTCTACCGCATCAGCGGCGGTGTGGGCGTGGGTATCGCCTCCATGCTTTCCCCGATGTACATTGCTGAAATCGCACCTTCGAACCGGCGTGGCACGCTGGTCTCCCTCAACCAATTCGCCATCATCCTCGGCATGTTGATCATCTACTTCGTGAACTACAACATCGCAGGGCGCGGTGACGCCACCTGGCTGCACACCATCGGCTGGCGGCAGATGTTCGCCTCCGAGATGATCCCGGCGGGTATATTCCTTGTCGCCCTCTTCTTCGTGCCCGAGACTCCCCGCTACCTCGTCATGCGCGGTCGCGAAGAGAAAGCCCTCAAAGTGCTGCGTAGGATTTCCGGTGACGATGCCGAAAAAGAGATGTCGGCCATCCGCGAGAGTCTGAACGAGAAAGGGCAGTCCATGCGGGCGTTCTACCTCTTCATGCTCGACTGGCTTATCCTGTTTGTGGCGGGCTACTTTATTCTGAAACTCTGTTCGGTCAACAGCGCGTTGGAAATCGCCCTGTTGGTCAGCTTCCTCATCTCGCTCATCGTTCCGATCCGCAACTACGGTCTCGGCATCATCGTGGTGGGTGTCCTGCTGGCCTCCCTGCAGCAATTCATCGGTATCAACGTGGTGCTTTACTATGCCCCGGAAATCTTCAAGACGATGGGTGCGGCCACCGACACTGCTCTGCTTCAGCAGATTATCGTGGGCGCGGTGAACCTCTCCTTCACCATCCTGGCTATCTTGACCGTCGATAAGTTCGGCCGCCGCCCGCTGATGATCATCGGTGCGCTCGTGATGGCGCTCTCCATGTTCATCCTCGGCACCACTTTCTATACACACAATGTGGGCATGGGTTCGCTCGTCTGCATGCTGGTCTATACGGCGGGCTTCGCCATGTCGTGGGGTCCCGTCTGCTGGGTACTGCTGTCGGAAATCTTCCCCAACTCCATCCGTTCCATGGTGATGAGTGTCGCCGTGGCCTCGCAATGGATCTCCAACTTCTTAGTCTCTTGGACGTTCCCGATGCTGGACAAGAATGAGACCCTTACCGCGATGTTCAACCACGGTTTTTCCTATTGGATTTACGGTCTGATGGGTGTTCTCGCGGCCATCTTCATCTGGAAGATGGTGCCGGAAACCACCGGAAAATCATTGGAAGAGATGGAGAAATATTGGAAAAAAAGAAAATAAAAAAAACGGGGGCTGATGATGAATCAGCCCCCGTTTGGGTATATTGTAGGGGCGAATAAACATTCGCCCCTACGTTTTTTCGTGGATTATTTCACTTCTTCAAAATCGACATCTTGCACTTCTTGGTCGTTGCCGTTGTTGTTGCCGCCCTGCGGACCTTGCGGACCGGCCTGTTGGTTGAAACCGCCGTTGAAGTCGGCGCCGGGTTGCTGTTGCGCGCCGCCGCCTTGAGCATACATCTTCTGTGAAGCCTCGTTCCAAGCGGATTGCAGTTCAGCCATGGCAGTATCAATGCCGCTGAAATCCTTGTTGTCGTGAGCGGTCTTCAGTTTCGCGGCCGCAGCCTCGATCTTGGCCTTGTCGTCAGCGGGGATCTTGTCGCCGAACTCCTTGAGCTGCTTCTCGGTGTTGAACACCAACGAGTCAGCGTTGTTCAGCTTGTCGATTTCCTCCTTGGCCTTCTTGTCGGCGTCGGCGTTGGCCTCGGCTTCGGCCTTCATTCGCTTGATTTCATCGTCGCTCAAGCCGGAGGAAGCCTCAATACGGATCTTCTGCTCCTTGCCGGAAGCCTTGTCATGAGCCGTCACGTTCAGGATACCGTTGGAGTCGATGTCAAAGGTGACCTCGATTTGCGGGATGCCGCGCATTGCTGCCGGGATGCCGTCCAAGTGGAAACGGCCGATGCTCTTGTTCTGAGCCGCCATGGGACGCTCGCCTTGCAGCACGTGGATCTCCACAGAGGTCTGGTTGTCGGCCGCGGTGGTGAACACCTGCGACTTCTTGGTCGGGATGGTCGTGTTGGCATCGATCAGCTTGGTCATCACGCCGCCGAGGGTCTCCAAACCGAGTGACAGCGGGGTAACATCAAGCAACAGAATGTCTTTCACGTCGCCGCTCAGCACACCGCCTTGGATACAGGCACCGATAGCCACCACTTCGTCGGGGTTCACGCCTTTGGAAGGCACCTTGCCGAAGAAGTCTTCCACCACCTTCTGGATAGCGGGAATACGGGTGGAGCCGCCCACGAGAATGACCTCGTCAATGTCAGAGGTCTTGTAGCCAGCGTCGGCCAAAGCTTTCTTACACGGCTCGATGGTCTTGCGGATCAGGTCGTCGCAGAGTTGCTCGAACTGGGCGCGGGTTAAGGTACGCACCAAGTGTTGCGGAACACCGTCGATCGGCATGATGTACGGCAGGTTGATTTCCGTGGAGTTGGAGCTGGAGAGCTCGATCTTGGCCTTCTCGGCAGCCTCTTTCAGACGCTGCAAAGCCATAGCATCCTTACGCAAATCCACGTTGTAGTCCTTCATGAACTCGCTGGCCAGCCAGTCGATGATCTTGTGGTCGAAGTCGTCGCCACCGAGGTGCGTGTCGCCGTTGGTGGATTTCACTTCGAAGACACCGTCACCCAACTCGAGGATGGAGATATCGAAGGTACCGCCGCCGAGGTCGAACACGGCCACTTTGGAGTCGGCTTTCTTCTTGTCCAAACCGTAAGCCAGAGCGGCTGCGGTAGGCTCGTTGATGATACGTTTCACATTCAGACCCGCAATCTCGCCGGCCTCCTTGGTGGCCTGACGTTGGGAGTCGCTGAAGTAGGCGGGCACCGTGATGACGGCTTCCGTCACTTCCTGTCCGAGGTAATCCTCAGCCGTTTTCTTCATCTTTTGCAGAATCATGGCGGAGATCTCCTGTGCCGTGTAAGAACGGTCGTCGATCTTCACTTTCGGCATGTTGTTGGAGGAACGTTCCACGATGTAGGGCACGCGGCTCACCTCGCTGGTCACGCGATCGTACGTCTCTCCCATGAAACGTTTGATGGAGAAGATGGTTTTGGTGGGGTTCGTGATGGCCTGACGTTTGGCGGGGTCACCGACCTTACGCTCGTTGTCGCCCACGAATGCCACGATGGAAGGCGTTGTTCTTCTGCCTTCGCTGTTGGGGATGACGACAGGCTCGCTGCCTTCCATCACCGCAACACATGAATTGGTTGTTCCTAAGTCTATTCCGATAATTTTACCCATTGTTTTATAATTTTTATTGTTACTAATTCGTTGATTTTACGCTGTCCTTTTTCAGGACGCGACATTCTTTAGCAACAACTGTGCCAAAAAATAATGTCAGTGATTCTCAAGGAGAAAACCACTGACATTTTGGCATTCGGGTGGCAGTAGAGACGTGCCATGGCGCGTCTCTACAAAAGACATGTGATTAGCTATGGGGCGAATGATTATTCGCCCCTACGGCATTACAGATTCGGTTTCATTGTTCGACGTTGTTCTTGCTGTAATAATTGAGGTCGGTGCGTTCGGTCCAGCCCTGCATGCGCCAGAAGGTGTTGCCGATTTCGTTGTCGCGCATCACCAGCAGACCGTTCTTCTTGATGCCCTCGGCTTCGATGGCGTGATAAACCATCCCGAGCAGCGCCTTGCCGATGCCGCGCTGACGGAGGTCCTTGCGCACGACGGTGTGGTAGATATAGGCGCGACGGCCGTCCATGCCGCACATGATCACGCCCACGATTTCACCGTCCATGACCGCCACGAAATTGGAATTGGGGTTCTTTTTCAGGAACTTGGCGATGCCCTCCGCGGAATCGTCGTAGCCGCGCAGTGCCATGCCTTCCGTAATCGACCACAACGCATACACCTGGTCGTAGTCGTCTATTGTCATCAATCGGATTTGATATTCTTGCATAATTGTCTGTATTTCTTGTTCGGGCGCAAAAATACATTTTTTACATATCCGTTTTTTTTGTATTTTTGCCGATTTGAGACTACAAATAAATACAAAGAATTACATTAATATAAAAGGTAAAAATATGGCAGAAAAATCAAAACTTGGACTGGATTTCACCCAGGTGGCTGCTGCGAAGCAGTTGGCGAAGCAGATTGCGGACCAGGTTCAGGAGTTTGTCGATGGTTACACGACTGTCACGGTGGAGCGTACGCTCTGCCGTCTGATCGGCATTGACGGAGTGGACGAGAATGGTGTGCCGCTTCCCAACCGGGTGGTGGATGCACTCTTGGAAGCCGGCGTGCTCAGTCAGGGTGTGCTCTACTTCATGGGCAACGCCATCTTGGAGACCGGCGCGAACCCGCAGGAGATTGCCGAGCGCATCACCAACAACCAACTGAACGTCACCGCATTGCCGTTGCATCCGCTGGCAGACATCCAGAAGGCGGTTCAGCCGTACATCGAACAGTGCCTCACCCGTATCAAGGGTAATGTGGCCAAACGTAACGAATACCTGAACACCATCGGCGAGGGTCCGAAACCGTACCTCTACATCATCGTCGCCACGGGCAACATCTACGAGGATGTCGTCCAAGCGCAGGCTGGTGCACGCCAGGGCGCGGACATCATCGCCGTGATCCGCACCACGGGTCAGAGTTTGCTCGACTACGTGCCTTACGGTGCGACCACCGAGGGTTTCGGCGGCACGTTCGCCACGCAGGAGAACTTCCGCATCATGCGTAAGGCTTTGGACGAAGTGGGCGAAGAGCAAGGCCGTTACATCCGCTTATGTAACTACTGTTCAGGACTTTGTATGCCGGAAATCGCGGCCATGGGCGCTTTGGAGCGTCTCGACGTGATGCTCAACGACGCCCTCTACGGCATCCTTTTCCGCGACATCAACCCGCAGAGAACCCTTATTGACCAGTATTTCTCCCGTATCATCAACGGTTATGCCGGCGTCATCATCAACACCGGCGAGGACAACTACCTCACCACCGCCGATGCCGTGGAGGCCGCCCACACCGTGCTCGCCTCGGACCTTATCAACGAGCAATTGGCATTGTTAGCCGGTCTGCCCGAAGAGCAGATGGGCTTGGGTCATGCCTTCGAGATGGATCCGGGCTTGGAGAACGGATTCCTGTTGGAACTCGCGCAGGCTCAGATGACCCGCGAGATCTTCCCGAAAGCCACGCTGAAGTACATGCCCCCGACCAAGTTCATGACGGGCAACATCTTCCGCGGCCACATCCAGGACGCGCTCTTCAACATCATCGGCATCTGGACGCACCAGGGCATCCAGCTGTTGGGTATGCCCACCGAGGCCATCCACACGCCTTTCATGAGCGACCGTTACCTCTCCATTGAGAACGCCCGCTACATCTTCAACGACATGCGCAGCATCGGCGAGGAGATGGAATTCCGTGAAGGCGGTATCTGCCGCGAGCGCGCCAAGACCGTCCTCAACAACGCCATCGAGCTTTTGCAGCAGATCGTCCAGGAAGGTCTCTTCTCCGCTTTGGAGAAAGGTATCTTCGGCGACGTGAAGCGTCCGAAGGACGGCGGCAAGGGTCTCGCCGGCGTGGTCACCAAAGGCGACAACTACTTCAACCCGTTCGTGAAGATGATGAAAGAAAGATGGTAACCCCCCTAGCCCCCCTAAAGGGGGGAATTACGTCCCTCTTTCGTCACAGCAGTTGGTGACGGGCGACCTCTATTCCCCTTCTGTTTTAGAAGGGGTGCCGTAAGGCGGGGTAGTAATATAAACACAAAAACGAGTGAAATGGATACAAACTACGACATAGACAACCTTCCTGTAGGAACCCGCGTCAGTCACGAGAAGTACGGCGAGGGCATCATCAGCCAGAACAATGCGTTGACGTACAAGATCATCTTCGTACGCGGCGGCGAGTTGGAGTTCTCCAAGGCAGCCGTAGAGTTGGAGGTGATTGAGGCCAATGATGTGGAGGACGACACCCCAAAGCTCAACATCCGTGAGTTCAAGCAGGTGTTGACCCAGATTCTGACCCAATACAACGGCATCGAATACAAAGCCGAGTTAGGCAAGAAATGGCAAGGTGGAACGATGATTCTGCAGCCCGCCAACAAGGATCTGGCTCCCAAGGAGATTCCTGTGGAGACCTTCTTCCACAAGATCGTCATGATGCGCGACCGTCTGCGCGTGCTCGAGCAGAACATCAACAGCAGCGCGAGCCTCACCGACGAGGAGAAAGTCAACCTCCAGCAGTACATCTCCCGGATCTACGGCAGCATGACCTCGTTTAACGTGCTCTTCGACGACAAGGAGGACTACTTTGTTGGAGTTAGAAGTTAGTAGTTAGTAGTTGATCGTAGAAAAGGAACTGCTAACTACTAACTACTAACTGCTAACTTTCTTTAACGAAAACCCTATAAAGGAACAATTTGTAAAACAGTAAAAAACAACCAAATTAAAAATCGATTATTATGAGCGGTGGATTATATTCAATGGATCAAAAGGACTTTGATCAGACCTTAGATTTAACCAAGGTGAAGCCTTACGGCGACACGATGAACGACGGCAAGACGCAATTGAGTTTCACCTTGCCGGTGCCTTGCGGTGACGAAGCCGTGGAGGCCGCAAAACAATTGATGAAAAAGATGGGTTTTGACAACCCGCAAGTCGTTTATTTCAAAGAGCTTACAGACGGATTCACGTTTGTGAACTGCTATGGTTCCTGCACACACACGGTGGATTACACGACCATCCACGTGCCGAAGGTGGAATCCACGGTGTGGTCGATGCCGGAGACGGACGACTTCATCCGCGAGCACATCGGACGGAAGATCGTGGTGGTGGGTGCCAGCACGGGCACGGACGCGCACACGGTGGGTATCGACGCCATCATGAACATGAAAGGCTACGCAGGTCACTATGGCATTGAGCGTTACGACATGTTCGATGCGTTGAACATGGGCAGTCAGGTGCCGAACGAGGAGTTCATTGCCAAGGCCGTGGAGCTGCATGCTGACGCTTTGTTGGTCTCGCAGACCGTGACGCAGAAAGACGTGCACATCCAGAACCTCACCGAACTGATCGAGATGTTGGAGGCCGAGGGCTTGCGCGACAAGCTGATTGTGGTGTGCGGCGGTCCGCGCATCACGCACGAGCTGGCCAAGGAGCTGGGTTACGATGCCGGTTTCGGCGCCAACACCTATGCTGACGATGTGGCGTCGTACATCGCGCAGGAGCTGGACCGGAGGATGAATTCATAATTCATAATGCATAATGCATAATTGTGATGAAGAGACGTGCGGAAGTGCGTCTCTTTTTTTTGTTTAAAAACAGCCCGAAAAACACCAACAAACAAAATCTAATTAATAGATAAAATATATTAAAATATTTTTTTATTTTTGCGGCCAGATTTTAAACAAAATAGATTCTTTTATGAAAACTATAACAATTTCAGTCAAAATGGGTTACTACAATATTAAATATTATTAACTATACATATTGTAAAAAATTGTATCTTTGCCATTTTTACAGGTAGGGTCAACGAAGTGTTGGATGAGATAATAAGTTAGTTATCAATGTTATATACTCAACATACGATTCATCATAAGTTCATCGCTCCGGCGTTGGTGGTTCTGATTATGCTTTTGTCGGTTGCGGGGTTCGGGCAGAGCAATGTATATCAGGATTGTACGGATAATTATAATCCTTTAATCTCATCTTGGAAGTTTCCCGACACAGTGTGCGCAGGGACGACATACCCGTTCACCGTTGGATACGACACAAGCAACACCATTGTCATTGCACCGAATAATCCAAAGGTGACAGAGGCGGAACGAATGTTTATATTAGGTGGACCTTGTGATTATTCGGACTGTATTTTAACTTCTCCCATAAATTTTTCTGGCTACACAGACACGATACATGATGTCAATGACATAAAATATGTCTGGCTTAACTTAGAACATTCTTGCGCTGGAGAATTAAATATTAAGATAAAGTGTCCCAACAGTCAGAAAGCTTCCATTCTTAATTTTGGATTTGGTGATGAATACTCCGCCTCAATGTTTTGTGTTTCAGTGGAGTCCGAGGTTGTAAAAGGGTGGTCTGGAACGACAGTCTCATACGCACAATCAATATTTGGTGAGCCTAATCTTACATATAATCAAGGATGCGACAGCACAAATAACCCACCTGGAATCGGTTATACCTACTGCTGGTCAAATGACACAATCGACAACTACCAATATGCCTTTGGTGATGGTATCATTTATCGAAAAAGTGGAAGCACAAACAACCTTACTAATCACATATTCAACCCATCTGATACGGTAAATAAATTAAATTTTTATCATCCAGATCAGAATTTCGATTCCTTGGTAGGTTGTCCAATAAATGGCACATGGCAAATCGAAATAATGGATGGTCGAGCAAACAGTAATGACGGCTACCTTTTTGACTGGGGAATTGTATTTGATGAAAGTGTGTTGACTCCTGCCGGCAACTCGGTGGACAGTGCGGCAGTGATAATACCAAACTCAAACGGCCAGATGGATGAACAGTATTTCTCATACGGCAATTCTGACACGACCTTTATCTTCAACGCCCCTATAGTGTCACACAACACAACGATCACGGACACGTTGCGGTTGTTCGATCCCGCGACGGGCTGCTGGTACGACACGGTGTTCCAGATCACGGTGTTGGCGCCGGAGGGGACCGCGCATCACGACACTATCTGTGAGGGGGAGAGTATCACGCTGACGGCGGAATGCACATCACCTGAAACATTGATATTCAGCGAAGGATTCTCCGACATCACAACAGGAAACGACAACAATGGCAGTGGCTCAAGCACTAAATACCAGTGTAATCTTGAAAACTTTCCTGTTTGCGATAACGAGCATGTATTCAATGCAGGCGGTCACCTACGCTTCGGAGATGTCAGTTCCGGAGGAGGAGGATATATAACCTCCAAACCCATAGATTTATCCAACCCATACACCATCAAATTATGGGCTCGTGGTTGGAATAACGCAAACGAAAATCCATTTTTTTATTTGAAAGTGGACAACGATATTGTGTTGCAACAATCTCTTCCTGTCAGTGCTTGGGATGCTCCTTACACACAATACAATTACCCCTCCCCTATTGGCGCGAATTCTAGTAGCACTATCACTATCGGTAACTCGGAGCTGCACCAGCGGTTCTTCCTCGACTCAGTGGCGGTTGTGAGTTATGCCGAGTGCCAATATTCTTGGAGCACTGGAGCTACAACATCTGAGATTACAGACTCTCCTAGCTCAAACACAACTTATTATGTAACCATCACTCCGCCAGGAGGATGTGCGACTGTCGACACTTTCTATGTGGTAGTGAAGCCAAAGCCAACAGTCACCTTTGATCCCTGCGGAGGAACGTGTGCCACTCTATCCCTTCCAATGGAGTGCCAGAATGGTGTTACACTGCCTGAAGCTACACCCTGCGCTTCTGATTATGTGTTTGCAGGATGGTCCACTGCACCGGTAGATCCGGCAGTAACCACAGAGCCGGAGCCATTGTATTTAAACGGAGAGATGTTCTTGTCTTCGCAAGATGACACCTTATATGCCGTTTACATGAAATGCACACCCACGGGAGGTAGTAAATACGTGAAGGTATCTTCTGACACGAGTGATTGGACTGGAGAGTACCTTATTGCGTACTCTGAGGGTAATAAAGTTTTTGACGGTTCACGTAGCAACTTGGATTCTGTAAACAACTTCCAACCAGTCACCATCAGCAATGGTGTCATTGCTGGCAGCAGCCAACCTTTTACCTTCACTATCAGTCCCCGAAACAACAACAAATACTCTATCAAATCGGCAAACAACTTCTATATAGGAAACGATGCCAATTCCAACTCCTTATCTTCAAGCACCACCACGCAATATGACAACACCATCTCTTACGACAATGGAAACATCGACATTGCAGGCAACAACGGGGCACACCTGCGTTTTAACGATAACAATGATCAGAAGCGTTTCCGCTATTTTAAATCCAGTACTTATACCAGTCAAAAAGCCATCCAGCTATATCGCAACGAGCCAGATTTGGACTGTGTTTGGTGGAGTTTCCCATCATGCAATCCTGTCATCACGTTGTCTCAGGACTGTCAGCCCGACAATCACGACTGGGGTTGTGAAACACCCACAGCCCCGACTTTTACTGTAACTGACGACTGCAACGGCAGTTTCCAGCTTCAAGAGAACAATATTTCAGTGGGTGACGTGCAAATTACCAGCGCGTGCGGGCGCAGTCTCACCTGGACGGCCAACTACACAGATGAGTGCGGCACACAAGCTACGCCTGTAAGTATCACCTACTCCTGGACCGTGGGCGTCATACCCACCATCTCCACAGAGCTGGCACTGGAGCAGAACCTTGGATGCGAGCTCCCGACCGCCCCGGCGATCAGTGACTTCACCGTGGCCGACGCCTGCGCCACAAAC
>Ga0247608_10002831_pt1 | contig 20979 bp, 19 predicted proteins | sample 176DNAGHGlowgp2_FD_193490 | JGI IMG/M metagenome (GOLD analysis project Ga0247608, IMG submission 193490) | Sheep rumen microbial communities from Palmerston North, Manawatu-Wanganui, New Zealand - 1766 DNA GHGlow gp2 | ecosystem: Host-associated > Mammals > Digestive system > Stomach > Rumen ...
TTGCCAGGTCCATCTCGGCCGATATGGGGAAAATGGCACCCAGCGCAATCTCCTTGCTGAACTCGCTGTTCAGGAGCTCGCACGCCAGTGCCGCATCCTCATTGCGTACACCTATTGAGGTACTGTTCTCGGACGATGCCTGTGACACCATAAACACGCTGATGCCGTTCTCGGCCAACGTCTTGAATATGCGGTAGTTAACACCTATCACGCCCACCATACCCAAGCCACGCATGGTGATAAGGGCGGTGTTGCCTATGCTTGATATACCCTTGATGGCCTTGGTTCCGGCGGGGAGTTCGTTCACTATCTCGGTACCGCGGGCAGTGGGGTTAAATGTATTCTTTATCAGTATGGGGATGTTCTTCTGGCAAACCGGGTAGATTGTAGGCGGATAGACCACCTTGGCGCCAAAGTTGCAGAGCTCCATTGCCTCCACGTAACTCAGCTCATCGATGGTGTATGCTGTGGATATCACGCGCGGATCGGCCGTCATGAATCCGTCCACATCGGTCCATATCTCAAGCACGCTGGCATCCAGTGCGGCTGCCAGGAGGGATGCGGTGTAGTCCGATCCTCCGCGACCCAGGTTGGTTATCTCGCCCGTCTGGGCATCGGCCGATATGAATCCGGGGGCAAGGGCCTTGTGGGGCATATCCTTGAATGTCTCGCGGATAAGGCGGTAGGTAAGGTCACTGTCAATGGAGTGGTTGTGGCCGTTGTGCTCGGTCTTGATAAAGTCACGCGAGTCATAGAGCTTGATGTCATCTATGAGCTGTGCCACAATCTGTGATGACAGGCGCTCGCCGTAACTCACTATTGTATCCATGGTCTTGTCCGACAGGTCGTGCAGCAGGTACAGGCCCTGCATTATCTCCTTGAGCTCACCAAAGAGCTTGCGTACCTGGTTGTACGCCTTGCGGCGACGCTCGGGCGCCACTACGTCATGTATCATCTGCTCGTGACGCTCCAGCATAGCATTGGTCTCGGTCTCATACTGACGCTCGCCCTTGGCAGCCATCCTGGCCGTAGCAATAAGCTTGTCAGTGATTCCGCCCAGCGCCGAAACCACTACTATCACATCATCCTGTTGTGACTCAACAATCTGTTTAAGGTTGGTGATGCTCTCCTTAGATCCTACGGACGAGCCACCGAATTTAAGTACTTTCACAGTAGCAACGTTTTTTTCAAACTGCAAAAATACTCCTTTTCCTGCAAAACTCCCAACGCACGTACCTCTTATTGCATTTTTACCCACATATAGTGCCCTCTGCCCCCCAACCTTAGGGAGCCACAACTCACGTAGAGACATTTCTCTCCCTAAGGTGAGCGGAAAATACGCTTTCTCGCGGGTTACCCCCTGACCTTAGGGAGCCACAGCGCACGTAGAGACATTTCTCTCCCTAAGGTGACCCGGAAATACGCCAGCACCTGCGTCACCCTCTCACCTTAGGGAGCCACAACGCACGTAGAGACATTTCTTTCCCTAAGGTGACCCGGAAATACGCCAGTACCTGCGTTACCCCCTGACCTTAGGGAGTCACAGCGCACGTAGGGCCATTTTCATCCCTAAGGTCACGGGCACAATCCGCATTAAAATAGATTAACGCACAAACCGCTTGCAGTTCCATCGGCTGATAGTATATTTGTATCGCAAACGATATAATTACGCTGAATATGGCACAGTATCCCTGCGAAAACTGCAAGTTTAGAGCAAGTTATGACAAAAATCCCAAGTCACTGAAAGGACGTTTCTGGCGCTGGCACATCAATTTCTGCCCGGGTTGGAAGGCATACTTCACCCATCAGGACCCCGAAACCCAGGAGGCCCTCCGCGCCAAGTACAACTTCCTGAAATACAAAAAATAGTACAAAAGGGGACAGTCCCCTTTTGTACTTTTTTGACGGGAGGGCTTACAAGTCATCATATTCCAGGGTGATGCCCCATGTGTTTACATGGAAAAGGTTGATTCGGATTGTTCAATAGTTGAAACGGAACTCGTCAAGATAGAGAGCCGATCCGTCACCGCCCGTAAAATAATCTCCGAGCACACTTGATGCTGCAACTATGACCACATACTTAGGAGTCCTATCATTGCGGTATTCAATATCGATGACAAACTTCTCATAGTCATCCATGTAATGGTCAAAAGCTACCCTGCCGTATCCGATTATACCCGGATCGTTGTCGGTATCCAGGAACTTGCCTTTGCCCGAATCGACGATGAACTGTCCGTCCCAGTCGGCCAGGACCACGAAGATGTGTCCGTTGTCCGTTTCCCCCTTCTTGCTTTCATATGGAGATTTTGTCACATCTATCTTTACCGGATGGTAGCAGGCATAACCCTCAAGGGATTTGGGTCGTCCGCTGAACGGTATTCCCCACTTAAGCGATGCATTCATGGTAGAAAGGTTGATATCGCCCATCTGACCCGTGAACAACGTTCCGGCTGCAAGTTTTTTGGTCAAAACCATATTTATCAGTCTGGACTGAATCATGGCTGCACTCTTGCCTGGGCCTTTCACAGCCACAAACCCGGTCTCCGGCATGTATGTAGGTTTGCCCAGGCCGGCTGTCGTCTTATTGGGGGTACCCCATACCGTACGCTTCTCCTGACTGGCATCGGCAGCATAACACACATAGGCGCTGCCCTCCTTGCTCCAATCGTCAAAAGACATGTTGTACAGTTGTCCGGACTCGGTTTCATGTGAGACAGAAGACGTGTCAGAGGTGTTTTCCGACTGCGCATCATCAATAATGTAAATGTCATTCTTCCACTCTCCGCAGGAATAAAGCGCAGCTATCAGCAACAACAGACAATATATTTTCATACTTTAATCAGAAATGATAAACGATTCCGGTCTTTAGTGACATCAGAGACGGCTTGAAACGCACAAAGCCATGGTTTGTGATTGAGTTGCCGGATTCCGTCCCGCTCCCGTCATACCAATTGTAACCAAGCTCAAATAAAGGCAGGGACACCTCGAATGATATATCTTGGGTAGCAAAAACGCTGATCCCGGGATATACGCCTAACATCACTCTGCCCAGATCACTGTAAGTGCCCTCCTTCCTGTCATCGGCCATCTTATAGCTCTTGATATAACCCGTACGCCCTGACAGACGCCCCTCTGCAAACATTGCAATGATTTTTCCGTTGAACAACGGCAGATACTGCCTCAAGGAAACGGAGCCGCTCAATGCCTGACGGAAAAGATGACGGTCAGACTCATTGTTACCCAGGAAACTCACCGAATCAACGGCTGCACGCATATCGGTATAACCTATTGAAACGCCAACCGAGGTATTGTCCCTGATGAACCATGATCCCGATGCGGATATATCAAAGTTATTCACATTACCTTCCAGGCCGGTTATCAGGCCTATCAGATCGGCACCCTCATCACCATCGGCCCCCCAATGCCCCCATCCGAACTGTATGCCGGCTGATTTGGTTCCTTTTTCTATAAAGACAGCCTCCGGATTACTCATGCCCCGTCCCTGCGCGAACAGGCCGGAGGAAATTGCCACAAGCATCGACCACAATATTAACAGTCTTTTTTTCATTATTACACTGCTTTTTTATCCCAATAGTTGTTTGAAAGCCTCTTCCACTTTACCTACCGGTACTATTTCAATCCCCGATTTAATATTGTTCAGGCCGTGCATATTGGCCGACGGGATTATTATCCGCTCAAAGCCCAACTTACCTGCTTCGGCGATACGCTGCTCAATACGGCTTACCGGACGGATCTCACCCGAAAGGCCTACCTCACCGGTCATGCAGACGGTGCGGTCAACGGCAATATCCAGACTGCTGGACAGGATGGCACTGATTACGGCCAGGTCTATTGCCGGATCGCTTACCTTGAGTCCTCCGGCTATGTTCAGGAACACATCCTTCTGCCCCAGCTTGAAGCCCACACGTTTCTCAAGTACGGCCAGCAGCATGTTCATGCGGCGCACATCAAATCCGATGGCACTGCGCTGCGGAGTTCCGTAAACGGCGGTGCTTGCCAACGCCTGAACCTCGATCAGGAACGGACGCACGCCCTCAATCGTGCATGCTATCGATACACCGCTCATGCCCTGATGACTGTCGGTAAGCAGCAGCTCGCTGGGGTTATTCACCTGTCTGAGACCATTCTCACGCATCTCATATATACCCAGTTCGGATGTACTGCCAAACCTGTTCTTGATTGGTCGCAGTATCCGGTACAGGTAGTGCTGGTCTCCTTCAAACTGCAGCACCGCGTCCACAATATGCTCCAGAATCTTGGGGCCGGCTATCGATCCGTCTTTTGTGATATGTCCGATAAGCAGCACCGGAGTACCGCTCTCCTTGGCAAACTTGAGCAGTGATGCGGCGCATTCACGAACCTGTGTCAGGCTTCCTGCCGATGAGTCTACATACTCGCTGCTTATGGTCTGGATGGAGTCTATCACAACGAGCTGTGGCTTTACGGCTTTTATATGTTCATATATCTTTTCGAGCGATGTCTCGCAGAGCACTAACAAATTGGCGGTATTGACGTTGGCATTGGCGTTGGCTTCCATGCGGTGCGTGGCGTTGGCCAGACGTTGGGCGCGCATCTTAATCTGGCGGGCACTCTCCTCGCCCGATACGTACAGCACCTTGAGGTCCTCAAGGCGCATCACGGTCTGCAGGGTTAGAGTGGATTTGCCTATTCCGGGCTCACCGCCCAGCAATACAATCGATCCCTGCACCAGTCCGCCGCCCAGTACGCGGTTCAGCTCCTCATCATGCATATCGATGCGGGGCTCCATGGCGCTGTCAATCTCACCCAGGGTATGCGGGCGGCTCTCATCGGCCTTACCCGATGCGCTCTTACGTGCCGCGGCAGTCACGGTCTGTGCGGTGGGAGCCTTTACGGTCATCTCCTTCATGGTGTTCCACATGCCGCACGACGGGCACTTGCCGCTCCACTTGGGCGAGTCAAAACCGCACTCGGAGCATACAAAAACGGTCTTATCCTTTATCGATGCCATACCTTACGCTTTTTTGGACATTTTGCTCCACCACACTATTCCATAGATGGAGTTCATCATGTAAAAGACATACTGAACCACCATGATGGGCGCAAACTGCACGCCGCGTGTGGCAGCGATTGCCCACATCACCAGATTGGCGCCGTTCACCACTATCCACATGAACCACTGCTCGATAAACGCGAACGTCAGCAGGAACTGCGCGCCTACGGCCACGGTCATGGCAAGTGCGTCAGATACGGGCTGAGGATCGTCGGTCCTGAGCAGCAATCGGCTTATGCCCCAGACTGCAGCAGCGCTTAAAACTATAAGCAGCGCCCTCTGAGGCCAGGTCATCCAACGGGTCCTGATGCCCTCGCTGCCGCCGCCAAGCGCACGTTTTCGCCACTGGGCCCAACCCACGAACTGCATCGGCACGTTATAAAGAAGAAACAGCACCGCATTGGCATAAAGTCCGCTACGCAGAGCCATATATCCCTGTATGCATGATCCCAGGAATCCGAAAAGGAAATTCAGCACGCTGCCCTTAACGCCAAAGATCACACACAGCACGCTGCACGTTCCCGCAATGAAACTCAGCACATTGAAATCACCCCTGAGCACGCTCACCGCTACGCTCACCGTCATGAATCCCAGTATCAGGAACCAGTCCCACCACGAAAAACCTGGTATTTCTATCTTTTTACTCATCTTTTTTCTTTTCCACGCGAAGATAACAAAAAAGTATGATTGGGGGGACAGACCCTTTTTTTACCTTTGTATGTTTTTTAAACAAGAAGGACCGATGCAGGAAAACAAGAGCGTTACCATTGATGTGGATGCTATCCTAAAGAATAAATTCGGTGAAAGGAAAATACCCGGACCCATCAGATACCTGATCAGAAGAATACTTCATCAGGACGATTTCAATGAATATTTCTGCAAGGGAGATGTAGGGCATGAATTCGTGGAGGGTTTCATCAGATATATTAATGTCCGCATAGATGTGATCGGGCAGGAGAACATACCTGACCAAGGCCGTTTTACCTTTGTCTCCAACCATCCTCTGGGTATGCTTGACGCCGGTTTCGAGACGGCTTGGCTTGCCCGCAGATACAATGGGAATGTGGCGGTTCCGGCCAATGATTTCATGATGTCCATCAAACAGGTGGGAGCCTATCTGATTCCTGTCAATAAAGTCGGTGCACAGGAACGCAGTCTGGGTGAAATCCTCAACGATGCTTTCAGGAGTGACAGACAGATGCTTTTCTTTCCTGCCGGAAGTTGCTCTCGCCAGATTAACGGCGTGATAACCGATACTCCATGGAAGAAAACTTTCCTTACCAGAAGCAGGGAGACACAACGCGACATAATCCCGGTATGGTTTTCGGGGCAGAACTCCAAGCGGTTCTACAGGATTGCAAAGTGGTGCAAACGTTTGGGAATAAAGACCAATTTTGCCATGTACACGCTTCCCGATGAGTTATTCCGCAGCCGTGGCAAACGCTACAAGATGGTTATAGGCAAGCCCATCCCATATACCATATTTACTCCCGATAAGACTGACTCGCAATGGGTCTCGTATGTTCGCGATCAAGTCTATTCATTAAAGCAGGATTGACATGGAGCCAATAATAGAGGAGATAGACAAATCACTTCTCGCAGAAGAAATCAAAGGACAGGTCTGTCTCCAGGAACTTTCCCGCGGCAAAATGCAGTTATATGTGTTAGAGGGATATAAAGCTCCAGCTCTGATGAAAGAGATAGGCCGCCTGCGTGAGATTGCCTTCCGGACTGCCGGTGGCGGGACTGGCATGAGTTGCGATGTGGACCGATATGATCTGGACTCTGAATCGGGATTCCGTCAACTTATCTGCTGGGACAGTGAGAATTGCAAGGTAATGGGCGGATACCGTATCCTGTTCGGAAAGGTTACCTTTTACCCTTCATATCCCAGCGAGGCACTGGGGTTGCTGGAAGCCTTCTTTACAAAGCATTGTCCCGATCATGATTCCTGGATCGTTCCGCATAATCCATACGTTGTGCCTATTCCTGATTATGCAGACAGCGTTTTGGTATACGACAGCTACGAATCTGACCTTAAGGCACTTACCGGTGCCTTGCATGACAGGGGGTTCGATGAATGTTGGAGCGTATCCATGACTATGAAGACCGGCAGGAAACAATATCTCCTTATATAGCAGGAAAACGTCTGGTTTCATTCAGCGGTTTGCCAGGATGGAATCTACCACTGTTACAAAAGACCGTCCAAATGATGGGAAAGCAGAATGCAGAACATCTCTGGCCTCACATGGAGATGTTTGCACACGGTGGTTGCAGTATTTCTCCTTATAAGCCGATAATAGAGAAACTGTTTCCATCCGGCAGTCTTGTATGCATTGAGAACTATAATGCATCCGAGGGGTTCTTTGGCGTTCAGACCGACAGCAATGACCCGTCGATGATGCTCATGCTTGATTATCTGGTCTTTTATGAGTTCATCCCCATGAAAGAGTATGGCATTGCCGATGCACGGGTGCTCCCTTTATGGGAAGTGGATACGGACGAGGACTACGCAATAATAATAACCACCTCATCGGGCTTATGGCGTTACGAGATTGGTGATGTAATCCGATTTGTCAGGAAAAAGCCGTATAAATTCATTTTTGTGGGACGGACAGCCCTGACACTCAATATCTGCAGTGAGAAATTAAGCATCCGTCAGGCCGATCTGGCCATTGAACAAGCCTGCCGGACAACAGGTTGTATTGTCCGGGAATACACCGTTGCCCCTGACAGTGAAACATATAATAATAACAGTTTTCATCAGTGGCTGGTGGAATTTGATAAGGAACCGGACAACATCCGCAAGTTTGCATCAGTCCTCCAGGATTGTGTGGAGCAATTCGATTATAATTACATGAGAATGATGGAAAGCGGTTCAATCAACCCCCTTCAGATAATCAAAGCCCGTCCCGGCCTCTTCTATGACTGGCTGGAATCAAAAGGTAAACTGGGCGGTCAGCACAAAGTTCCCCGTCTGTCCCAGTCCCGCAAACTGATAGAGGAGTTACTTTCTATGAATTGATAAAAATGATACAATTGGGGACTGTCCCCTTTTGTATCATTTTTCCTCTTTTGCCCAGGTAACGGCTCGGTTTATGAAATCCAGGAAGGGTTTGGTGGTCTTGAAAAGAGCCGCTACACGCTCGGCCAGGCCAGGTGCCAGGATGAAATCGTCATCGGGCATGTAAGCTATGCAGAATCGTTTGAGACGGTAATAATCTGAGTCGGGGGTATCGGCAGGGAATCCGGCCGGGACCTTCTTGAGTGCCCCTCAAAATCCAGCTCGAATCCGGGAGCAGCCTGAGAGAGGATCTTGCGGAAACCGCCGTCGCTCATCTCAATATCCTCGCGCAGAATGGCCAGCACCTTGGGGTCACACCAGTAGTCACCGGCGGCCAGCATGTGTGTTCCCTCCCAACTATCTTTGGCCGATGCGCTCACCTGGAAATAGTATCCGCTATAGGCCGATTTCTTGCCGCCCGGACAGATATACACGCCCATGTGGGTCTTGTACGGGGATTTATCGGCTGAGAACCTTACGTCGCGGTATATGCGGTAGGTGATGTCGTTCAGCTGCAAATCGCCGATTGCAGGGTCAAACTTACGGATCTGAGCCAGCAGCTCCAGCGCGAATACATCGAACCGCTCCTTTGCCTGCTTGTACTCATCCTTGTGCGCCATGAACCACTCGCGTTCATTGTTGCAGCTCAACTCCCTCAAAAATGCAAGTATCTCTTTCATTATATTTTTCAACAAAAACTTTTCACTAAGCCCTGCCTTTTTATTCAAATTTTGATGAGTAAAAACTATTTCTGTTCCGAATGGGAATTAAGGGGTTAGCGTTACAAATGTAATCGTTTTCAGCAAATTGGAGTGTTTTTTTTATTATTAGGGGTTTAATAAGAAGTATTTTTTTATATTTGCAATATCCATTTAGGACAAATACAATCCAAACAGTTGTCTTAGATTGTTAGTAATGCAAAAGGACGGAATAATTAGTTACCGGGAGAGACTCCTATTAGTTATAGATCAAGCATATCTCCTCCTCCGACAAAAAATCGCCGGAGGTGAAATAAAGGTCCATAACGAGGCTTCAATGCAACTACAGTTTGGCTCTTTATTGAAAAGTATCGGGCAACTATACGAATTCTCCCCTAACGATCATTTTTGTATTGAGTTAGAAAGCCTTGAAGATATTTCTCAAACAGCAAAATCTACTAATGGAGCAAGATGCGATATAAAACTTTCTTTCTTTGAGGGTCGACAATCTACGGCTAAATCTAAAGCATTTATTGAGTTAAAATATTTCAAGCACGATAATAATACCACTGAAACAATCACATCTAATAGATTTTCCGTGTTTATGGATTTAGAAAACCTTGAACGATATCAAGACGAAAAGAGAGATGCGGATTTTCCAAAACCAATTTGTTATGAGATTGTATTTGCAGAGAATAGCACATACTGCTCGCCTAAGAAAGATTTAAAGGAAAAAAAGTTGAATATCGGTGAAGGAGAAAGTTATAATCCGGGCGAATTAATTGAGTATCGCTCAAAAAAAGTAAACCTGAAAAATAAGTACGTATTTCATTGGGATAAAAGCGCGGATAATCAATTCTGGTTGAAAATCAAAATATAAAACATAGTCATATGTCACTTTACAGCGAAAAAATGGAGGCTCTTATCGATGCGGCTTTAGCAGATGGAGTTCTCACAGAAAAAGAGAAGCAGATTCTCTTCAAAAAAGCTCAGGCGGAAGGGATTGATTTAGATGAGTTTGAGATGGTCCTGGATGCCCGATTGGTTGAATTACAAAAGAAACAAAAAAAGGAAGAAAGTCATGTCGCTCCAAAGTCGGAAAAATTTGGTGATGTGCGAAAGTGCCCTGCCTGCGGTGCATTAGTTCCGGCATTAGCAGGAGTTTGTCCCGAATGTGGATATGAGTTTTCTGGAGTCACCGCAAGTTTATCTTCACAAAAGCTTGCCAAAGGAATTGCTGAAATAAAAAAAGATGCCGCAGACAAAAAGAATGAAATCATAAAAAGCGGCAAGTATAGTACAAAAAAATCAAAACTGGCCATTTTTTCGCCTCAGGAAGAAGCTTTAAACAGCATCACCAGTGATGAGTATTCACAGATTAATTCGTTTATTAATAGTTTCCCTATCCCTAACGCCAAGAATGATCTTTTTGATTTGATTATGTACCTAAAAGCACAAGGGTATCAGGACAAGTATCAAGAATGTATGGATAGAGCAAAAATGCTATTCCCTAACGATTCATTGTTTGACAAAATTCTGAATACCACAAAATCAGAGAAGGCAAAAGAAAAAAAAGAAGAAACGGCAGAAACTATATCAATAATAGTTGGCGTAATTGTTACTGGCTTAGCAATATACCTTGAATGGAATTTTTTAATAATAGGATGGGGTTGGAGATTGTTAATTGCCCTGCTCTGCCCTTGGTGCGGAGTCGCCGTAGCAAGCATAGTTAAAAATAAAATTGAATAAATAATTGACATGGGAATCTTCGGAAAAGGCAAAAGTGGCGGATTGATGAATGTTATCCGCTGCGACGAGGCTGAATACCTCGTGTGGAAATGGCGCCCAGAAGGACAAGCCGCCAATTCAACAACAAGAGAGAATGCCATTAGATTTGGCAGCAGTCTTCGTGTTAAGGAAGGCGAGGTCGCAGTCTTCGTTTACAAAAAGGATAACGGCCAGGTTATGGATTATATCGTCGGCCCATATGATGGAACAATTAAGACTGACAACTTCCCGATTCTTGCAGGTCTTATAGGAACAGCCTTTGGCGGAGAGTCTCCCTTTCAGGCTGAGATCTACTTCATCAATCTTCAAAGCAACAACCAGATTAAGTTTGCAATCCCATACTTTGATGTGGCCGATCCACGATCCATGGACATTACAGTTCCTTTTGCAGTCCGGGGTTCAATAACTTTTAATCTTACAGACTATAAGAACTTCATTAAACTTAATCGGCTGGTTGATTTCGACTTAGAAGCATTCTCTAATCAGATAAAAGGTGCGGTCACAAAGTACGTAAAGAACTTCGTGGCTAATTACCCCGCAGAAAACCAACTCCCTGTACTTCAGCTTGAAAGAAGGGTTGTTGAGATTAGTGATCTAGTGAAAGGCCGCCTGGCAACCGTCTTTGAAGATGATTTCGGTGTTAACCTCAAGCGTTTTGACATTACTGCTATTGAGCCTGACAAGGAAAGCGAAGGTTATCTTGAATTCTCAAGGCTCACAAAGGAGCAACAGCTCAGAAGAGCAGAAATCGACACCGAGAACTATGAACGCCAGACAAAGCTTTCCACAGAATCTCAATTCATTCAGGCACATGCCATTGATGTTCAGGGCGATGTCATGAAAACGGCGGCCCAAAGTATGGGGCAGGCCGGTTCAATGGATATGGGAGGTGGAATGAATCCTGCAGGTATGATGATGGGCATGGCTATGGGAGGTGCTATGGGACAGACTATGGCAGGTATGATGGGAGGAATGGGGCAAGCAGCTCAAGTGGGAGGCCAACCTGCATCTGCGCCACCTGTTCCTCCGACAGTGACTTTTATGGTTGCCAATAATGGCCAGCAAAGTGGTCCATATACTATTCCTCAAATCCAACAGTTTATCGCATCTGGGCAAATAACCAAACAAACATACGTGTGGCGTCAAGGAATGGCTCAGTGGGCATTTGCTGAATCCGTTCCCGAACTTAGCGGACTCTTTGCACCAACGCCTCCACCGATGCCACCTACAATGCCTTAAAAATATGAGAATTAAAATTATTCCATTCTTTATCACATTAGCCTTAAGTGCTTTATTCGCTTATGGCATATACTCATGGTGTCATAATTCCGGACTCACAACAATGATATCCATCTTTAGTGGCGTATCGTTGTTTCTAACACTAGGTACAGTAATGTGTATCACATTGGAGAATACAAGAAAAGCTGCAAACATCAAGTCTTTATCTGCGGTATTTGCATTGATTGTAATCATCTCTGGTATAATATTTTGCAAAAATCCAGATTTTTCAATGAACCTCATTGTGCTCGTTTCAAGCCTGATTATCTTGATTTGGCTTTTGTTGGTTTATCTCATCTCTACGGCAAAGAAGTGACAAAGGGGACGGTTCTCTTTGTCACCAAAAAGTGCCAAAGTGAAGTGAACCGTCCCCAATGGCACCTTTTTACTAATTTTGCAGCTGAATATGGTAAAGGAATTACAACTCAGGGTTGAGCCGCAGTTCGCGTATAACGAACAGGTGCTTAAGGAGACAGTTTCACGGCAGTGCGGGCTTGACGTGCGCACCATAACGGCAGTGCGCACGCTCAAGAAGAGCATTGATGCCCGCCAGCGCACCATATTCATAAACCTTACCCTGAGGGTTTTCGTTAATGAGCAGCCCCCAAAGGATGAATTCACCCGCATAGACTATAAGCCCGTTGACGGCAAGCCCACGGTTGTAGTGGTGGGAGCCGGCCCCGGCGGACTCTTTGCAGCACTGCGCCTGATAGAACTCGGTTTACGGCCCATAGTGCTGGAGCGCGGCAAGAACGTGCATGACCGCAAGGTGGATATTGCTGCCATAAGCCGCACCCATAAGGTAAACCCCGAGTCAAACTACAGCTTTGGCGAGGGCGGTGCAGGCGCATACTCTGACGGCAAGCTCTACACAAGGAGCAAGAAACGCGGCAGCACAGACCGCATACTGAACATATTCTGTCAGCACGGCGCCAGCCCTTCAATCCTGTCCGATGCCCATCCGCACATAGGCACCGACCGCCTGCCACGCGTAATCGAGAACATCCGCAACACCATCATAAACTGCGGCGGCGAGGTCCATTTTGAGACCCTCATGACCGGTTTCATTCTGCAAGGTAATAAGGTTATCGGCGTAGAAGCGGATCATGCAGGCATTAAGCAGCAGTTCATGGGCCCTGTCATACTGGCAACAGGTCACAGCGCCCGCGATGTCTATCGCTACTTTGCACAGTCCGGATTTGGAATTGAAGCTAAGGCCCTTGCCGTAGGATGTCGTCTGGAGCACCCTTCACAACTGATAGACTCCATACAATACCACAACCGAAACGGACGAGGCAAGTATCTGCCCGCCGCCGAGTACAGTTTCGTGACCCAGGTTGACGGACGCGGAGTCTACAGTTTCTGCATGTGCCCCGGCGGATTCGTGGTACCGGCAGCATCGGGCCCGCAGCAGATAGTGGTGAACGGCATGTCACCATCGGGCCGGAACTCCCGCTGGAGCAACTCCGGAATGGTGGTCGAGACCCGCTTGGAGGATGTTGCGCAATCAGACAGCGACCTCAAAGACCCGCTCCTGATGATGCGCTTCCAGGAAAAGCTGGAGCAGGACTGTTGGCAGGCCGGCAACATGCGTCAGACCGCCCCGGCCCAGCGAATGGCCGATTTTGTAAACCGCCGCCTCAGCTATGACCTCCCGGAATCATCCTACTCGCCCGGCCTCATATCATCCCCGCTCCATTTCTGGATGCCCAAGTTCGTAACGGAGCGCCTCAAGCAGGGATTCCTGCAGTTCGGCAAGAGCAGTCACGGATTCCTTACCAACGACGCAGTAATGATTGCCGTCGAGACCCGCACATCATCGCCCGTGCGCATAGTCCGCGATAACGAGACCCTCCAGCACATCGGACTTGAAGGCCTCTTCCCCTGCGGTGAGGGCGCAGGTTACGCCGGTGGAATAGTCTCCTCCGCCATAGACGGCGAGCGCTGCGCCGAAGCAGTAGCAGGTACACAGTCCTCTGGCTGGTCTGTGCCTTATTAGCAATTTCATCGACGGTATGATTCAGATTGTCCGCAAGCAGATACAGGACTCTGATCATCCTATTAACCAAAACCTGGTCCATAGTAATTAGGTTTCAACAAACAGTGAAAAAGGATTATTGGATTATCTAAACAGGTCTGCCCTATAAAGCAATCGGCCGCAAAACTACAACACAAAACCGCCATCTGCAACAGCATTTATTTTAAGAATGCAATTTGGAACATATCCTAATCAAAATGCAAAAGATAACCGCATAAACATACATTCCCTAAACATCGCCCAATCTTTCCCGTACAATTCCACAAAAATTGATGTAACGTAAATCCCCGGGCAATCCGCCACACCCCGTTCAATTTCGTTCAAAAACCGCTTGTTTCTTGATGGGTCCGATGAGTCCGATGAGTCCGCTGGGTCCGATGGTGCCGATGTCAAGCACCGCGAGAGCATCAGAGATTGGGGGACAGCAGCTCCAGGCTACTACGAGCCCCTCCGATGCCTAAACATCAAACTCCTCCTTATCCGCCCCCTTTAGGGTCGGAACGTTCGTCAAACAAGTGATGTTCTTAACGGCATCTCCGTGGGCTCTCCGCTCACGCCCTCCGCTAATGCCCCCAATCCCCGATGCTCCCGCTCCTGCAACTGGGTGCTTTGGCGCGTACAAAAAGAAACCGCACAACCTTACGTCCATGCGGTTCCTATAGGATAGAGTTCCCGTCTTGCCCGGTGAACTATTAGTCTAACGACGAATTTTTAAGGTCTCAGAAAAACAAGAGCTGGTTGAGTCTTACTACTTTATGCGATACTTCAAAAATACAGGATCGCCGTCGCTCTTTTTGACTTCCTGCTGTATACGTTTTCCTAAAGGATTGAGATTGCTTTCATCCTCATTTGGAGTTCCCAATCCATCATCAAATACAGTGATATAATAATCTCCGCTTGTAAGATGGGGGAATATACAGTCTTTTAATCCCGGAATAGAAAGGATTACGCGCTTAACATCGCTGTCTCTAATAATGTTCGTTACAACGTGTCCACGATTATAAAAGCTACTGAACATCAGTCTTCCGTTAGAAGCGATAATATCTTCTCCGCCATTGCAGTATGTTTCACTTATTCTGTAAGAAGACATTTCATGAACTTTCATGGCTAAATCTATATCCGTTTTCCATCCTTCGGGTAACTGCCTTACAAGCACACTTTCAGGAATTCTCCATTTATCATCATATCGGAATGAAAGAATGTTAGTCAGTTTGTCATTATAATACAAATACAGTTGGTTGTCATCTTTGCCCGGTCCCGGGATAATGAATATAATGGAGTCGCCGGTTTGGCATAAAAATCTATTAAAGAATAGAGACTGGGCATTATCCATAGAACAAACCTCTTTTATGACATTACCAGTCTCTATGTCAATAAGAGATAAACAATGGTGCCCTGTATTATTACCCCTATCAATATAGGTATGGGCTAGTAATGTATTGCTGTTAATGGCTTGCATCGTCGGCGCAGAAGGGAAATCAGGCGTTTCACCTATGTATTTGCATTCCAGCCCTTGGTATTTCATGAGTCTGTTATCTACTGTGCGGATAAACAGAATGCTATCCTTTTGGGCATATGCAAATCCCTCTATCCATGTATACTCACCATGTCCTCTTCCATATTTGTCAAGTTTTGCAATAACAGTGTCACCTTTAATCCAATAGATAGTATGGCTATCCTCCGACAGCCCGAAAATGATATCGCCAATTCCTTGAAACATTCCAATCCCTTTCATCGGCTCAGAACACTTTACACGGTATACCTGTACATCAGTTGCAATATCCTCAAAGTTAACCTCCTCAATAATTTCATCGGATAACAACAAAGAGTCTTGTTTCTTGGAGCATCCTGATAACAAGAATACAAAGGCAATGGCTAAAAGAGATTTTCTCATAATAGTTTGGTGTAGGTGGATATAAACAACGCAAATATAACTAATTTTTTTAGACACACCCGCCATCACCCGGAGACACACCGTTTACATCACAGACTTTCATTACTGCAGGAGTGGACTTGCCGGCAGCCATACGGCTTGCTGTGGTATTGTGTCATCCGCCATCAACCAACCGTCATCCAAGTAAGCAACTGTCATTGCCGGCAGCGCATATCGCATCATCAGGAACCATATATCCGTAGGGTGGGCTTTGTGTCATGATTGTGTGCCGGTATCGTCCAACCAAGCAACCCCCATCAAACCCGCATCCGCCAACTGCAACATACCTGGTACTCCGGGCAAAAAAAAGTGCAAGGGAGTCTGCCTCCCTTGCACAAGTTGCACAAACTTTGCACAAACTATAAAAGTGTTGCACAAGTTGCACAAGCTGCACAAACCTAATGGACTGTTTGTTGTAGAATATCGATTATCAGCATATTAGAGGTTCTTATGTACAGAGTGCGCTCACGCGTTTTTGTGCAAGTTTGTGCAAGTTGTGCAAGTTGTGCAAGGGTTTTCATCTTTCTTATTTGTATCTCCTCTCGTAGTGGCCTCTCTGGGTCAGTATAAAGAAGTCGGTCGTCAGCCAGCTTTTAAACGTCCTCTCACCCATACCCATGGCCACCGCAATCTCCACGCCCTCGCCGGTGGTGAATGTTACCGGTATCCTCTTGTAGATTCTCTTCTGCAGGATGCTCAGTTTCGTCAGCGGGTCATACTTGAAATTCTCTCTGGCCTTCATCCCGCAAATAAGGTAATAATCCACCAGCTTCAGGGCGCCTTCCATGACACAGGGAAACGATACTTTTGTGCGCGGAGAACGTTGCGCCGTATCAGCCGCCAGCTACCTAACGCAAAAATGATACAAAAGGGGACTGTCCCCTTTTGTACTATTTCGCCACAACAGCATCAAGTTTCGCCACAATTATTCATTCACGCACTCCCGCACACACGCGAGAGGGTATATTTGCACCTGTTATTGAAATGAAACTATGAGATTCAATGGTGCAAATGTGCTTATCACCGGTGGAGCATCGGGCATAGGCAGAATAATGGGCCGCATGGCTCTTGAGAGAGGGGCAAGAAAACTTATAATCTGGGATATTAACGCCCAGAACATAGAAATCGTAAGGAGTGAACTGGCAGCAAAAGGCTCAGTCTGCGGCTATAGGGTGGATGTATCGGATAAGGCCTCTATCCAGGAGGTCTACTCCGCCACCGTAAAGGAGTGCGGTCCGGTGGATATACTGATCCAATGCGCCGGCATAGTAACCAGCAATGCCACTTTCGATAAGCTCACCACTCCCGATATAGAGCGTACCATGATGATCAACGCCGTTGCCCCAATGAATGTGGCACATGTCGTTTTACCCGATATGATAGAGCGTGACCATGGACATATCTGCAACATAGCATCGGCTGCAGGCATGCTCTCCATGCCCAAGATGAGCGTATATTCGGCCAGCAAGTGGAGCGTGATAGGCTGGTCCGACTCGGTCCGCATAGAACTGGCCAAGATGAAGTCAAAGGTACGATTCACCACCGTTGCCCCCTACTTTATCAATACAGGAATGTTTGACGGCGTATCATCGCCCATTTTCCCCATACTTGACCCTGAAAACACTGCCCGCAAGATTGTCCGTTCTATTGAAAAGAACAAGGATTTCCGTGGCATACCTTTCGGTTTCCATTTTATAAGATTCTGGCAGGCTCTGCTGCCCGTATGCTTGTTTGATTTTGTTTTTGGCACTATCTTTGGAATCTATCACACAATGGATCACTTTACCGGAAGGAAAAAATGACAATAGAGAACACCCCGCAAGAGAGAATTGAAGCGATAATAGCCTCACAGAAAGAGTTTTTCAAGACAGGAGCCACGCTTGATGTGGAGTTCCGCAAGAATCAGTTGCGCAAGCTGGCACAAGCCCTGCAGGAGTTTGAGAAACCGTTGGCCGATGCCCTCTGGACCGATCTGCACAAATCCTTTCAGGAGGCCTACCTGACAGAGATCGGGCTTGTCAAGGCCGAAATACGCGAGCACCTTAAAGGTGTAAGCCGATGGTCACGACGCAAACGGGTCCACACCCCTCTGACACTCTTTCCCTCAAGCTCATTCATAGTAAAGGAGCCGCTGGGGTGTGCACTGATTGTATCGCCATGGAACTACCCCGTACAGTTGCTGCTCAACCCACTGGTAGGTGCTATCTCAGCAGGATGCACAGCCGTACTCAAACCCTCGCCCTACGTGCCAGGCGTATCGGCTGTACTTGAGGAACTGATCCGCACCGCGTTCCCTGAGAACTACATTGCAGTGGTTCAGGGAAACCGTGATGTAAACAAAGTGCTGTTCAGCAGCCGGTTTGACATGATATTCTTTACCGGCAGCCCCGCTCTGGGCCGACAGGTAATGGCGGCGGCATCACAGCATCTCACTCCTGTTGTTCTGGAACTTGGAGGCAAGAGTCCCTGTATAATTGACAAGAGCGCCAACATAAAACTGGCGGCCCGACGTGTAGCCTGGGGCAAGACCCTCAACGCTGGCCAGACCTGCATCGCCCCTGACTACATACTTATCCATGAAGATGTGAAGGAGGCCTTTGTCAAACAGTTTGCCGCACAGGTTAAACGCCTGCACGGTAAAGAGATAAAGGAGTCCGGACACTTTGTACGTCTGGTAACTGACAAGGCATTTGAGCGCGTCAAGAGTTACCTCCAGGACGGCGACATAGTATATGGCGGCCGCACTGACAGCAGCACCCGGTTCATAGAGCCCACCCTGCTGGACAACGTAAGTCCCGATGCCCCCGTCATGACCGATGAGATTTTCGGCCCCATATTCCCTATGATTACCGTCAGCCCCCGGAACGGCAGTTTCAGTGATCAGGTAGCAGAGTTCATTACAGGCAGGGAAAAGCCTCTGGCATTCTACTACTTTGGCTCTGAGGCCGACGGCTGGGACCTGATACACCGCACATCATCGGGCGGCGGATGCATAAACGACACCATCATGCACATAGCCAACAGCCACATTCCGTTTGGCGGCGTAGGTAACTCGGGCATGGGTCATTATCACGGCAAGCTGAGTTTTGACGCATTCACACACCAGCGCTCCATAGTAAAAGCGCCTACCTGGATAGACCTGCCCTTCCGCTACATGCCCTACAAATTCTTTGCAATCATCAGGCGGATGATGTAAATTTGCGCTCACTATGGCATTATATCCTAATCTTATAAAAGAGGCCTTGCAGACGGTCCGTTATCCCGGCACCGGCAAGGACATCATCTCCATGGAGATGCTTGAGGACGATATCCGCATAGACGGAAACTCTGTATCGTTCTCTCTCATTTTTGAGAAACCCACCGATCCGTTCATCAAATCGATAGTAAAATCGGCCGAGACCGCAATAAAGCTCAAGGCCGGTGATGACGTTCAGGTAGAGGTTAAGGTAAAGACCCGTCAGGCACCCCGTCCCGAGGGTCCGGAGTTGTTGCCCGATGTCAAGAACATCATAGCCGTAGCATCCGGCAAGGGTGGCGTAGGCAAGTCCACAGTAGCAGCCAACCTGGCAGTCGCACTGGCAGGCATCGGCTACAAGGTAGGACTGCTTGATGCCGATATATTCGGTCCCTCCATGCCCAAGATGTTCAACACCGAAGGTGCACGCCCCTATGCCGAAAACAAAGGCGGACGCGACCTGATAATCCCCGTAGAGCAGTACGGAATAAAGTTACTCTCAATAGGTTACTTTGTAGACCCCGAGCAGGCTGTCCTGTGGCGTGGCGCAATGGCCAGCAACGCACTTAAGCAGTTAATAGCCGATGCTGACTGGGGTGAGCTGGACTACTTCATCATAGACATGCCTCCCGGCACAAGCGATATCCACCTGACACTGGTACAGACACTTGGTATAACCGGAGCCGTAGTGGTAAGCACCCCGCAGGAGGTTGCTCTGGCCGATGCCCGCAAGGGGATAGATATGTTCCGCAACGAGAAGGTGAACGTACCTGTACTTGGATTAGTAGAGAATATGGCCTGGTTTACCCCCGCTGAACTGCCACAGAACAAGTACTATCTGTTCGGTAAGGAGGGATGCAAACGTCTGGCCGAAGAGCTGAAAGTTCCTCTGCTGGGACAGATTCCAATCGTACAGAGCATCTGCGAGGGCGGTGACAACGGAACTCCCGTTGCGCTTGATCCCGACACCATGACGGGTCTTGCTTTCCGCGAACTGGCGCAGGCAGTAGCCATAGCCACCGATGCCCGCAACCATCAGCAACCGCCCACAAAGGCAGTAAGCACTCATTCCTGAGCGGTTTATTCAGACTTTGATCCTTCGGGTGGAACTACAGGAACCTCAAACACGAATCTGGCTCCTCCGGCGGTGTATGTGGTGTCCAGATAGACATTGGCACCCATCAGTGAGGCAATTTCACGGCAGATGCTCAGTCCCAGGCCTGTACCCTGAACAAAACTGTTCAGTTTGGTAAAACGGTCAAAGATTGCCTCAGCCTGATCAGCAGGAACACCAGGGCCGGTATCAGTGACACTGAACGACACATAACCGGGCTTGGCTGTCAGCGAACTGGCCAGTACTATCTGCCCGGATGAGGTATGCTTGCAGGCGTTTGTCAGCAGATTGATAAGAATCTGCTGGACACGCTGCGGATCTGTCCTGAAAGTAAACGGCTCTTCCGATTCGGGCTCATATAGCATCCGTACTCCCGGATGCAACCGGTGCTCAGAACTAGTTATAGCCGAACGGCACATATAATGGACTTCACCCTCATCGTATGTAATCTTATACTGGCCTTTATCCATATCGGTAGTGTTCAGGATATCCTCAAGCAGCATTATCAGAATCTTGGTATTGTTCATGATATGGTTTGAGAATTCCTGTTTTTCCTCCGGTGAAAGCGCATCATCAGGAAGTGACAGCAACTGAGAGAAACCCACAATCGCATTGAGCGGAGTGCGCACCTCATGACTCATGTTCTGCACAAAACGGGTCTTGGCTGCGTTGGCAATCTCAGCCTTGCGGTTTGCGGCAGTCAGTTCATTGATCATCTTCCGGTCACGTATCCTGCGGCGTCTCAAGCCTATTACCTGACTGTATGATAATGCCAGAA
>Ga0247608_10002833_pt1 | contig 20973 bp, 21 predicted proteins | sample 176DNAGHGlowgp2_FD_193490 | JGI IMG/M metagenome (GOLD analysis project Ga0247608, IMG submission 193490) | Sheep rumen microbial communities from Palmerston North, Manawatu-Wanganui, New Zealand - 1766 DNA GHGlow gp2 | ecosystem: Host-associated > Mammals > Digestive system > Stomach > Rumen ...
CTTAAGACAAATCCATATCTCTTATCACATAACTATCGTTATTACAAACATCAGAAGGCAAAAACATCGGCTTTCAGCCTAAAAAATCGTTGCGTGACATCAATGTTCAAAAACTGTAAGCCGTAAACAGTAAACCAATTTTCAATTTTCAATTTGAAAAAACCGTAAACAGTAAACGGTAAACGGTAAACCAATTTTCAATTTGCCAAATCTAAATAGCATCAACCCAGCAAAGGAAAGCAACAAGCGAAGCATTCCAGTTGATGGCAATCTCGTTCGATGCATACGACTCAGCATCATCTATGTACGACTCATCAGGTACATAGGACGGATAACTGGCCTTCATCGTCTGTTTGTCCTGCTGACCCGGATTCGGTCCTCCAACAAGCATACCGGGGAAAGGCGCCTCGACCTTGTCTGCTGCAGACGGACGGTGGTGTGGATGCATAGGACTCTTATCGCCAAAGCCCGTCACAAAGCAATGGCCCGTAGCATTACGACCCAACAGATAGTCCGCATTCTGCAAGGCATAACGACGATACTTTGTGGTACCCGTCAACTTGTCAGCATAGAGCAGTAGCACAGCCTCACAGCAGCATTTTTCTGCCAGACAGCCCCACCCGAAATCATATGCCTTGTTACCATAAGGTGACTGGAAACCGGATATCTCAACATCCTTTATAGCCGCCTCGCAGTAGTTGATGAGTTGTTTTCGCATCTCGTCTCTGAATGCCAGGACCTCATCCCCCTGTATTGTTTCTGTCAGCCATTCCAAAGCGCCCAGCGAGGCAACATTGCCCCAAGTGGGAGTGGTGAACCGTTTCGGTTTGTATTGCTGTGCATCCTCCATGTACTGCTTGTTACCCGTCAGCCGGTAGAGAGCCGAGGCTGCCCAGAAGAATTCATCAACAGCGCTCCTGTCACCATATTCGCCTGTCGATATGGTAGGGTTCTTCAACTGGGACTGACGATAGAAAGCCGTCGGATTGTCTTTTGCCCATTGGTAGGCACGCTCCGCCATGGCAGCAGCCTGGGCTGCGAAGCCGGGATAATCCTGCTGATAAGGTTCAAAGAGCCGTGCTGCATCAGCCATTACAGCAGCAAAGTCAAGCGAGGCGGTAACACTCTTCTGCACCACATAGCGAGGCTGCTTACAGTCTGCCGGCATGACAAAACCTTCGAACCTTGGAGTCGTAAGTTTATGATAGACACCACCGTCCTGTGGGTCCTGCATGGTCATCAACCATTTCAGGTTAAACATCATCTCGTCCAGGAAGTCGGGGGTGGCATTCCCACTCTCGGGTATATTTGTCTTCAACGTAGTAAAATAGTCATGCTGTTGCTCGTAGGCAACGAACATCAGTCCCTGACTGAAAGCCGAGTTTACCACATACTTATTATAATCGCCGGCATCGTACCAGCCATAGGGAGAACTGATGACAGAACCTGCGGGACGCAGTGCCGAGGCGGCCGAGTTGTGTACCAGCACATGAGTATCCGCATGCCCCAAGGGGCGATTGTAAACCCCACCCTGCTCAATAGGTATGCCAGAGCGTATCAGATAGAACAGGCGCAGTGCCGATGTAGCTATGTCATGGTAGGGTTGTTTGCTGACGTGCAGCATACACGATGCTGTACCCAGCGACACCCGGTAGTCACCGGTAGCCGACAAGTCTCCCAGGTCAACCACATAGCGCGTCTTGCCCGACAATGGCGAGACAGCCTTACGCACACTCTTGGCTTTCACCACCTCTCCATCGGGTGTTATGATTCGCATCTTTTTACTGGGATTCATACCTTCCACCACCACTACCTTCTCCTGTTGGGGATAGCAGCCCACCTGATTGCGATACAGCTGCACATCATCCCCTGCCTGTGCGCACAAGGCAACACAAGCCACACTTATCATGACTATTCTTCTGTTCATATTGTTCTTGGTTATTGGTTATTGACATAAACCGTAAACGGTAAACGGTAAACCGTAAACTGTAAATGGTTATAGGTTATTGGTTATTGACATCAAACTTCAGACATCTAAGAGTTGACGAAAGACGAAGGCTGAGGGCTGATGTATGAAGGAAGATGTAAGATGTATGAAGGAAGATGTAAGAAGGCTGAGGCGAAGCCTCAATTTTCAACTTTCAAGGCTGCGATTGAGCGAGAGAAAAGCGATGCTTGCATCAGCTCTTCCGAGCGTGAGCAGGCTCGAGGCGCAGCCTCAATTTTCAATTTGAAAAAACCGTAAACAGTAAACGGTAAACGGTAAACCAATTTTCAATTTTCAATTTGAAAAAACGGTAAACGGTAAACAGTAAACTACCCACCACCTCTCAACTGGAACGAAGTTCTCAATTCCTCAAACACCCCAGCGGGATAATCTTCACCCCGTCAGGTCTCGTGTAGGCCATCTTTCCTCCAGTCAGCACAATCATCAAGTCTGGCTCACGGATAGGCACCTGCTTCTCCTCCTTGTTGTGTTCACGAATCAGCCGTTTCAGCTCCACCAGATGCGCAGCTCCCTCTTCTATCTCACCACTTCCAAGTTTACACTCCAGCAAAGCATATCTTCCGTCACCCAGATGCAGCACCCAGTCTGCCTCCAAGTTATACCGGTCGTGATAATACGACACATGATGGTCAATATCCATCGTGTAAGCCTTCAGATCACGTATGCACATCTGTTCAAAAATAAAACCGAACGTGTTCAGCTGCACCATCAGCGCCTCAGGAGTCAGTCCCAGAGCAGCCACAGCTATCGAAGGATCCACAAACGCCCGCTTCAGCCCGCTTCTGATGGCCGTCTTGCTACGGATGGCTGGACACCATGCTTCCACATCGCATATCACGAACAGCTTTCTCAACGCCCCCACATAGTCGTCGAACGTAGGCTCGCTGCACGACACCTCGCCCGAAGCTGCCACATCAGCAATCAACGATGACTTCTTGGCCAGGGTCGATATGTTCCTCGCATACGAGCGCATAATCGTCCTTGCCAGCAGCTCGTCACGCTGCACACCGTCCACACGGCTTATGTCTTCCGAACATACCGTCTTCAAGTAGTTTTTAGCCACAAGCAGCTTGGCACTATCCTTCTTGATGTTCATCGTAGCCGGCCAGCCGCCACGACAGGCACTGAATATCAAATCCTCCACCGTCATATCCGACTGGATGCCGTCAATGTCAATATTTGGGTTGTCAAACAACTCCCTCAATGAGATTCTGCCGTTCGACTCCTTCGACTCCCACAGGCTCATCGGTAGCATATCCATCTTGGCGATACGTCCTGTACCCGTATGACGGATCTTCTTTTTGTCAACAGTATTCGATCCCGTCAGTATAAACAAGCCCTGCTCCTGACTGTTGTCCACCCTCGTTCTCACCGAGTCCCACAACACCGGGGCATCCTGCCACTCGTCTATCAGGCGCGGATTATCACCTATCAACAGCAACGACGGTTTAGCTGCAGCTGTAGCAAGATACTCATCACGCATATCCGGATCTTGCAGTTTTATCACGCTTTTAGCCACCTGTTCTGCCGTTGTAGTCTTTCCGCACCACTTCGGGCCCTCTATCAATATTGCCCCGAAAGCCTCAAGCCATTCTGCCAATAAAGCATCTACTGTACGCCTTAAATAACTCATATCAAATCATTTATTCTTTCTAACCCACAATCGTTTTCACGCCGCAAAATTACGGATTTTCTCTGATTCCACCAAACAATTTTGGTTTTTTGTGGCATTTCACTTTTGCTTTTTGTGGTATTCCGCTTTTGTTTTTTGCGCTTCGCCCCTCTAGCGCCATTTTTATTCCCTCACCCCACAAAAAAAGGCCTCGCCGTAGCGAAGCCCCAATTTTCAATTTTCAATTTTCAACTTTCAATTTTCAATTTAACTACGATAATCAACACCCCAACCGCGCATATCACTGCAAAAATCCATTTCAGCGATCAATAAGCTTCCCCAAGTCCCAACGCAGGAACTCCTCCAAAGGCACACCGCTGGAACCAACCACCAACGAGTAGTCCGGATTGAATCGTTTTTTAAACTCGCTCAATCCCTCGTTATCAGTTCTGCGGCCACTCTTCACTTCAATAGCTATCAGTTTATTGTCTGAATCTATGATGAAGTCCACTTCGTCATCACGCTCGCGCCAGTAGTACAACTTATAGTCATACTCATCAGCATTATTCAGCAGGTAAGCGCCCACAGCACTTTCCACCCAGCGTCCCCACTCCCTGGGAGCCGTGAAGGCCTTGTTATAACTCATGCCGCTCTGTACTGAGAACAAGGCCGTATTATACACCATCAGTTTAGGCACCGAGTTATACTTCCTGGCATTATCTGAGGCATACTTGTGCAATCCGCACAAGAGTATTGATTCATCAAGAGTAGTCAGGTAGCCGGCCAATGTGGTCACATTACCCGCATCCTGCAACTGTCCCACCATCTTATTAAGCGACAGTTCCTTACCCGAATATGCGCATCCCAGTTCAAACAGCTGCTTCATTAATGCAGGTTTATACACCGTTTTCGTCTTTAGCACATCCTGTTCAATGGCAGGAGCCACTATACTGTCCTTGATATACTTCCGCCAGCGACGTTCATCTTGAACATATTTTGCACCACCTGGATATCCGCCAAAATAGATATAGTGGTCCAAATCCATATTAAAAGCCTCATGCATCTCGCCATAACTCCAATGCGGCATTCTAATCAGTTCATACCGACCTGCCAACGATTCAGTCAATCCATCTTTCAACAGAATGCGTGACGAACCCAGAATAACCAGTTTCAAGCCCAAGTCATGGAAAGTATCGTCATCCCATTCCTTCTTAACAGCTTCGCTCCAGTTGTCCACCTTATGCACCTCATCAATCACAAGCAGGAATTCAGACACGCCAGATGCTTTCATACGTGCCCTTGCCGTAGACCACATTTCACCTATCCACCCCGTATTATCAGGATCCACGTTGTCAGCACTCACAAACATATATGGCAAGTCAATTTCCTGAATCACCTGCTTCACCAAAGTTGATTTGCCAACTTGTCTCGGGCCAGATAATACCTGTATCTTATCCCGCGGCTCTTCTATTCTTGATTTTAGTTCATTATATTGAATTCGCCTATACATAACTCATTGATATTTCGGCGACAAAGTTAAACAAAATTCTCAATTCTACTAAACAAAATTCTCAAAAGTTCTTTGCAAAATTCTCAAAATTCCCAAGATTTTCAATTTTTGGAGCAGCGAGCGCCATCAAGCTTGCTTGGTAATGGCCGAGTCGTGACAAAAATCAACGCAGTTAATTCCAACCTCGTTTTTTCAAAAAACACGGCCTATCTTCACATCAGCCGTAGCTTTTCTGTTCAGTCAATTGTCTCGACAGTGTTGAGACAATCTTTGAACCTTATTTCTCATTCCTCATCCATCAACCCTCAGCCTTCATCCTTCAGCCCTCACCCCTCGATTTATTCCCTCACCCCACAAAAAAAGGGCCTCGCCGTAGCGAAGCCCCAATTTTCAATTTTCAACTTTCAACTGTCAACTGTCATCTCTCACCTGTCAACTCTCACCTGTCACCTGTCAACTGTCAACTCTCACCTGTCAACTGTCAATTCTCAACTTACACCTGTCACCTTTCACCTGTCAACAGGATGCCGCTTCTCAGCGAAGCTTCACTGATCACTTTGCTCTGCGAGAGCTTGTTGTACAGTTCGGGCTGCATCACATAAGCCCATTTTTCCTTGGTTTTGTCTTAGGGATTTAGGCCGATGGCCGATTCCCCCGCGATGTCCGATACCCGATCCGACATCTCTCCCGCCCATCCCCGCTCCAGGCACATTTGCGGTGCAAGCACACGCAAAAGAGCCTGGACTATTGTCTTCCTCCTCCTTGCAAGGCAAAGCCCAAGCGAGCTTGGTCTCTGCTCTTGCTTCGTGCGTCGGTTCCACTCCCCGCGCAAAAGAGGCTCGCGGATAAACCGCAAGCCCCATTTGCTCTCCCCACCCACACAAAAGAAGCAGACACATGTGCCTGCTTCTCATTATTAATCAATGTATTCTGGGTGACTTGTATGCCGATGTCTGATACCAGTTCGTATCGTGCTTATACCGTGATATCGCGATAGACGGGCTTATTCCCAATCGTTCCGCTTCCATAGCTATGGTCTTTACAACTCTATGGGGTGAAAGACTACTACTTCCAACTTTCATAATCCTATTCCACGCATTGTCTGGAATCAAACATTGTCTTGCAAAATCATTTGCTTCTCGCTCACGCGGATCTGTGGAATACATTGTTCCCTCAAGTGCAATAAAGGCCTTATGGTCATCCGAAAGATGCCTCTCTATATGACATAACTCGTGCAAAACGTCAAAGGCCAATTTATCCATATCATTATACCGATATGTCACGGTCACAATAGGATGGTCGTTCATGATTGTTGAATAAGCATCCACTGGAACCTTATCCACCTTTTCCACATGAACATATGCTATACCATAACCGTTTAAACAATCTTGAATATCCTGAGTTGTCAGAATCCTCTCATTTGCCATCTTCGATATTTCCTCAGCAGCTTTCAGTCCATTACCCTTCTGATATGGAGCCTCAACCTGCGAATTTGAGCACTCAAGCCAGTTCAGAATAAGCCATGTCTGCAGATTCTTCTCGTCAATCTGCACTTTTTCACTATGCTTGTATAATCCGGCCACTTGCATCTTTAATTCCGGTGCAGACAGCAGGTCAAAGGAAAACAGTTCTTTCAACCTGCCAACGCGCTCAGCACATGGAAGAATTGCCATCTCAAGTTTCTTGTATAGAAGTTTAAGATTAAAAATCTCCGCACATGCAGCTTCGAACATTTGCGATTCTTGTTCCTCCGTCTTACGTTCCTCCACAGCCCTGCTATCGTAAACATAGCCGTTGTGCAGGTCCATCCAAGTCTTATAAGGAATACCAAGATGCTGTTCCAGTTTCATCGCCAGATCTTCATTCAGATCTCGCTTTCCATTAATAAACTCATTCAGATGAGGTGCCTGTACACCTATCATCTGAGCAAATTCTTTCTGCTTGATGCCACGTTCCTGCAACTCTTCACGCAAGATTTCTCCTGGGTGTATTGCTCTCACAGGAACTAATCTGTTACTTTTTGTTGCCATAATGTGTACTATCAATTTCTATTAGTTCTACTTCAATGCCGTCTTCTGTCTCTGTAAAGATTAAGCGCTCCACCATTCCATTTACAAGCCGTACCGAACTTTTCGGTTCATCTTTCTGATACTTCAATTTTTCATAATGAAGAAAACTGAATGACTTCAATGCCTCCGTATTATCTACGTTATACATAATCCCCACGGCCCTGACATAGCCATCTATCAGTTTTTTGTTCTTACATATATGCTTGTACTTTTTATCATTGGTCTTGCCCTTTTCATACAATTCAGATAACGCAGCATCTTTGAATTTAATCTCCATGCGGTGAAATACTTTATTGTAATTACGCTGCAAAGATAGTGAAAAATTACCAAATACGGTAATTTTAACAAAGAAGAATAGCCAAACAGGTTGTTTTTTTAGTTTATTTAGTTAAACTATTCCCAAATAACCGCCTTTTCACCCCCAGAAACAAAAAAAGGCCTCGCCGTAGCGAAGCCCCAATTTTCAATTTTCAATTTTCAACTTTCAATTTAACTACGATAATCAACACCCCAACCGCACATATCACTGCAAAAATCCATTTCAATGTAAGGATGAGGGTGGAGGGCCGAGGGTTGAGGGAACTCTTCACTCTTAACTCTTCACTCTTAACTAGAATGCTGTCCCGTTTTTCGATATATACAGTGTCAGTCTTAACTATTAACTTTTCACTCTTATCTCTTAACTGCGAGCGGTCGCGAAGCCGGTCTCTGTCCGTTATCTGCACCACCTTGAGCGTGTCACCCCTGTCGTTGCGGTCAACAGTTATGGTGGTCACTTCGCGTAACGTGTCGTGCACCTCTACACACTCCACTACCACACTGTCTCTCCACTCTACACTCTCAACTCTCAACTGGGCATCATGCCTCAGCGTTCGCGTGCTCGCGCAGCCTGTCCACAACAGGGCAGCCGTCGCGATGAGGGCAAGTCTCGATAGCCTGTATCGCATGGCGCAGCTGTGCCACCTCGCTCCGGAGCTCGCTCACCATCGTCAGCACTGCCAGCACGATGGCCGATGGAATAAATGCCGATGAGATAAAGGCAGTTTCGCGTTAACAGTCAACACTTGGCCGATGAAATGATGCCCAATTTAACATTTAACAATTTAACATGGCCAACAAAAAAAGGGCCGATGCCCGCAAGCTTGTCCTGAACCTGTCGATGGGCACCAGCCCTCAATATTACTTTGTAAAAGCTTTGTAGCTAAGTCTTTAATAAGAACTCGAGAACACCCCTACTCCTTCACTTCCCAATAGCCTTCCTTGCGGATTTATTCACGCAAAAGTACTAAAAATCAGCTAATTCACAAAATTATAATTAGCGAAAATCTCGATTTTTAACAAACTTTCGCCAATTATACCGTCATTCAAAACTCGTTTTTGAATCATTTTAGCCTCTTTCTAGTCTCACTTCACTCTCCCCTCACCCATACTCCACCCATACCCACCGAGTAAGCCTGGAGCGACCGGGACATTGATTGCCACATTGGGGCCGCCTGGCGTCAACCCGATGGCCTCTGTACGTATCCGATCCACTCGTCATAGAACTCCTCCACCACGCGACCACGCAAGTATTCCTTCCTCTTCATGCTCCACAAACGGCCCCTCTTTGCATTCAAAGATAACACTCCCTGACTCTAACGACTCCAGCTTATGCCACACATTCTTAGGGATGTCAACCCCATAGTTGCCACTCTCCTGGCTTAACACCACATCTTCTATTATAGAGCCATCATCATTGTGAGTAGTCACTCTAACCTTGCCTCGCAGGATAACGAAAGACTCATCCTTAGTGGGGTGTTTATGGATGGGTACCACAGTCCCATGCTCCACCGCATCTTCGACCGAAAATAAAAGCGGATCAAAGAACCCCTGATCCCTTTCACGCCCCGAACATACACCTCCTGGCTTTGTTTCATTTGGCGCTTCAGGCCTTGGTTTTCCATCACTCTCAACTTTCCAAATAATCGGAAATAATTTTTCTCGCCTCATCCGTATCTTCTCCAAAATAGCACGGGTAAAGAAAACTTTCAACCTCTTGCTTATCTGTTATTTCATCCAACTGTTGCAATTGTTCATCATTCAAATCTGGCACACCAAAATATCGTATATATCGCTTGCCCATCGAATAGTAGCCATTTGCGTATGGTTTACTGATGTTCTTAACATAAAACCAGAATATATCCGTATTTAAGATCTTTTGTAACCGTTCTAAGATTAGGATGTCATCGCTAATGAGAGCGAAACCGTTATAATACAAAAGGCCATTTACATTCATCAGAAAGAAGGTTGGCATATCAGCAATATATGGCATCAGTAGCCGGTTCCCTGGCATATTAATAGCCTGACTTCTTCCGTACGCATACCACTTCTCATATTTGCGATTACCTTTGTCCCTCTCACTAAGAATAGGTCGTACTGCTGTCAAATATGCTAATGCATTAGGAAACATCCTTTCCATCTGTTCTTCATCATAGCAAACAGCTCTTTCTCCCCGTACATCGTATGGGAAAAGAATCCATTCTATTTGTTCCTCAACAGATTTGTTTACATCCATAGCACTTGCCTTAACCACCTGCCTGCATATCCCTCTCTCTATAGGATAACGTACACCTTCATACTCGTGGATAAAGACATCCTCTGTTTCTTCCAACACATTAAGTACATACACCTCATTTCTCAATGTTGCTATACCATTGGAAATAGCAGCTTTCTCACCTAATGGTCTGCCCGTGTTTTCTATCTGTCGTAGTAAACCATCTATACGTCGGTCTTTTATGACCCAACCCTTTGCCGAATCTAATCTATCATAATTAGCCTCAACAAAATGTAGTGATCCAACATTCTCTACGTTTGAACTTATAGTCCGCACATACCTCACCATTCCCTCCTGTTGCTTGTCAATAAAGCAAAGACAAGTATATGTTGAGCATCCTTTGAACACCTGTTCTCCTCCAAAATCAACTATTGTCAGGTTCAACTCATGATTAGAGAAATAGTTCCTAAGAGCTTTCCCGTTAAGGCTACGATAGAAGTTACTTACTGTAATATAACCGAGCACTCCTCTTTCGTTCAATAGTTCTGTCGCAATCTGGAAGAAAGGGATATACAGGTCTGCTTTACCAGTGCTGCACACTTCCCAGTTCTCCAACAGAACTTTTGTTTCTTCAGACATCTTTGCTGATGTTACGTAAGGCGGGTTGCCTACTACGGCATCGAATCCATCAAAACCGGCCACTTTCGTATACCAGTCAAAAACAAGCGAATTCCCTTCATACAGATTAAACCGCAGGTCGTCTGTCCGCTCACCATTCTCCAAGGCTCTTAGTGCCAGAAGTATCTTGCACCTTTCGATACAATACCCCTCAATGTCACAACCGTAAAGTACATGCTCATAGATGTAATGACAATCCACGTCTGCCACTTCCCGTATTTTGTTACAGATAGTCAGAAAAAAACCGCCACATCCACAGGCTATGTCGGCAATCCTCAGGTTTGTCACATCTCGGTTTTCAAGTTTATGAAGGGTGTACTCTATTATTAGACACCTAATATACTGAGGGGTATATATAGCTCCTGTAACTACCTTGTCCGAAGGGGAGACCACAAACTCAAAGATATCAATCAGCAATTCAAGATTTATGGTCGTATAATTTGCCTTTAAAACACGGCAGAAAGCTTCTACCTTCTCCCATGCAGTTTCATCTCGGCTAATAAGATATGGAAACAACATTGAATCTGCATCTACCGCCATATCCCTACAGGTAAGATAGGATGTCACTATCAACCGATTGACGCTCTGTACATCGTTATCGCAGTTTCCTAAAAAACTTTTTACAGCCGGTTTCATGTAGTAAACAATGGCATAAATTCACTGTTCGTGACGTCCGAACGAATTTCTTCAATGTATGGGGTGTAAAGGCGTCGTGCCGCCCTCGACACGAGTTTTTTATAGTCTTCATCATCTAATATCTTCATCTCTTGTACAAATTTAGCCTCTTGGGTGCTGAAAAAATTACAAATAATGAAGTTCACTGCAAGAACGATATCCATCGGTGGGTGTGGCAGGCGTGGAGAACTCAACTGAACTAAACTTCCTGGTGCTTTTGATTTCATGAATGTTCCTCCGGCATGAAAGTGATAGTGCGGATGGATATATTTATATTTTGCATCGGTCTTCTTCTTGGGCGAGGGCACATCTTGCAACCATTCAAAATAATGCTTTGAATAGTGACCATGAGGATTCTTTTCTGTCCCTACTATCCGCAAATCCAACTCGTATCCATTGAGAATCTCTTTCAAATCGGCTTTTTCACAGTCATACTCGTACTTCAAGTTCAGCGTCAATTCTATTTTTCCTTCCAGGATTCCAGGATTCGGACTCATACCGTTTGCTAGCGAGTGGAAAGTGATGCCTTCATTTCCTGTTGAGAATGTGATTTTCTTCTTTTTCTTAGTTCTCGCGTTGGCCTTTATCGTATTGACGGCACTCTCAAGGTCTGTCAGTTCTATCCTGTTATGATCCTTGAAATGATACGTTTCCAACAGTTCTTTCAGTTTTTCCATGTCTTGCAGCAAGGAGGTCACCGATGCCTTATCTTCCTTTTCCATAGTCTATAACTTCCTTCTTGTCGGTCACTGAAAGATACTTCTGATAAGTCGTATACTCCAAGGCTCCTAAGACTGAAATATATTCGTTCTCTTCCCAAGGCCGTTTTGGGCGTTGGTTACAGACATAACCTTCTGCTGGGTCCAAAGGTGAGCCCAAGGCCTTGCACACAGTCCAGTAGTTACTGCTCTCACAGAACTTCAGTGGCTCTGCAGCATGCAGCTTCAGGTTAAATTGGTGGTTCAGCAGTTCCACTCTTTCCCTGGCTTCCATACGTCTCAGTGATTTGCCGGCGCTGATGCCTTCCCACCACTTCAAAACAAGTGGTACCCACCACCGGACATATGATTCCGACAACACACCGCAATAAAGGCAGTCTGCCAATTCTAGGGTCAGTTTATTCCATTCGTCTATATCTTTGTCTTTGTCCACCCCCAGACGTGCAGCCAGATATCTTTCATCTATCAACACGCCGGTAGCGTTCAGCAGATGGTCAGCTATCTTTCTCAAATAGTCGTAGGTATTTTTCTCTGCTTTTGCTATATTGAGTTCTTTCAGCAGTCGGTCGTCCACAAATGTATTCACTTCATCTTTCTCTATTTGCAACAAATCTTCAGTCCTGTATTTCTTCACTTCCGTTTCTCGATATGCTTCGATATACGAAATAAACAACTCAATCGTTTCTTTCTTATGTGTGTTGTAGTCATCTTTCAGCATCACAAGGTCAAACAAGTCCTGATGGTTATCGTCCCTTGTAACGATATTTAGTCCTTTCTCACTGGTTATCAAGAATATCGGTTTCTGGGTCATATGCCCTCGTTTGTCTTCTGTTCTCAGGTAGGCTGCAAAGGGTGGCGCATCAAAGAAGCTCTTACCTTGCGACAATCTGTAGTCCATCAGATAAGCATCAAAGCTTTCCTTCCGCATCACCTTTGTTGCCACATCTATCGAACTGGCTTTGTTCACCACCAATTCTACGTTCTCATTTTTGAAGTCTTCCACCATGGAGTCGGCATCCTGATCTTCTAAGTATAGTATCTTGTATTTCATATCCCGTGTTACGTTTATAAATTATCGATTTCTTTATCTGTCAGTGCAGGTATTTCCACCCTGAAACAAGTAGAGTATTTCCCTGTAGGATTCACAAGAAACACAGAGCCGTTGTTGCTCGTGCAGATGTCTTTTACAATAGTAAGCCCCAATCCAGAACCGGTCACGTTATTGATAGCATTCACATGGTCAATATCTGTCTGAGCCGTCGTGGTATAGAAGCGTTCGAATATCTTTTCTTCATCTCCAACAGGAATCCCATCGCCGTTATCCGAAAATTCCAAGAAAATCTTCCCATCTTCTTTACCTGCCATAATTAATATCCTTCCATCCCTCTCCCGAGCCCTTTTAATGGCTTTCTTCGAATTCGTATAGAAGTTAAAAAGTATTGATGTCCACTCAGAAGGGTGCATTGGCACAGTATAGAGATTATACCCGCTGAATATAGGTTTATCAAATTTTAAACCCGATTTTGTCGCATCCGGCTGCATAGCCTCAATAAACGGTCGCACTATATTTCTCATCTCACACGGAGCAAGAGCCCTATTGACATTGCCAGCCACCATGGCGTCAAAATAGGATACATAGGTATTGAAGTTCGCGAAATTTCTCTCTAAAATACCAATTCTTTCTGCCACATCAGTTATTTTTTCCAATCTTCTCTTCAAAAAATCGATATCATTATTAATACTATGCAGATAGTATTTTATTTCATGTACAAATTGTTCTGTTGTCAGGCCAACACTACTCAACACTCTTAGTAAGGTCTGTTCTTCTCTGATGCGTTTTCGTTCTTCTTTCCGTTCTGCCTTTAGTCTCTCTAGCTCTTTCTTTGTCTTCTCCAGTAGTTCTTTTGACTGCTTAACAATAATTGAGCCAGGTTGGTTGGCGCTGATTGCTCTATCCAGTTCATCAATAGAATAAGCAATATTCTTCACCGTAACATCCACATCCGCCCACCTGTTCTCCACTTTTTTCTGCGAGGTGGTTATTTTCACATTACGCTCCTTGGCTATTCGCACTACCGCTGTCAGTAACGCTCTATATACAAAATTCTGCAGCTGAATGAAAGTCTCATTTTCAAATAAGCCTTCTCTGCTTGATGTTTCTTCAAACATTCCTGAAGTGTCGTCTATATTAACGACTCCTCTGAAATTATTGTTGCCATGCTGGGGTAGTATAGACCTCTGGCGTAGAGAGAAGTCTAGCTTAAGCCAATCGTTGGTTGGTTCCCCGTATGGCAAAACTCTGAATCCGTTCCTGTAAAGTCTGATACCGCCATAGAGACGCAGATAGTTCTGGATGGCAGTCTTCTGGCCTCTCGGCATATAGTTTTCAATAAAATAATATGCCTTTACCTTGACGTTTCTTAGAAGGCCAAAAGGCTTGTTATCTTCATTTACATCATAGCTTAGGTTCTCATTATGATACAAGCCTAATCTTTTGCTATCAATGCTAATCGATGCCATTCCACGTTCATCTACACCACCTTTGATTATCGCTACAGCATAATTATCAATCTTAAGAAGATCATTTTGAATATCTTTCGCCCTGCCATTCTGTATTTTTATCACCTCTATTGCAAACTCTCCCTTGCCCTCGTTTTCATTAAATTCAGATACAGGTTGTAGCACATCCTCTAGATAGCGGTATACACGTTTGATAGCAGCCTCGCTCCACCTGTCTTTTAAATCGGAGATTATGAGTCTTGTCCCACTATTTTGAGTATGGGGCGACACTATGTTTATTTCATTAGATATTTCATTTATGTTTTTGGTTGCTTGATAGTCCCTCCACTCAAACATCACTTCAAACGAATCTCTTGCCGTTGGTGTCTTTGTCAATATCTGGAGTTTGTTACCAAGTCTCTGAACGGCAAAACGGCCAATGCCTTTTCTACCAGCTTTTTTCCTTTTATAAATGTCAGAAACTGGCTTCTCCTTTTTCATGTTAGAAGAAATCCTCATAAACCCATCAACAAGTTGATCACGGTCCATTCCTGTTCCATCATCATCTATTATGAGCATTCCACCTATCTCATCTGTATCAACAAACTGAATCTTCACTTTTTTGGCATCAGCGTCGTATGCATTCTTCACAAGTTCAGACAACGCTGTTTCCTGCCGGGCCACGAGTTCCGTTCCAAGTCTGTTAATCAGGTTTGCATCTACCGAAAAACGAACTCCATTGGGATCTTGCAAAGCCAGTTCATTTGTTAAGACCATGATTCTATCATAGTCTAAAGGCTCTTTTACGAGTAGTTCCCTCAGTTCTTCTCTTATATCGTTTTCTGACATAGTCGTTTATTTTTGACCTTACAAGTCCAATAATTATCCATAGTTTAGTGATTGGCAATTCTATTTCTCAAAAATCATCTTTTCAAAGCAATCTGTGCGCTTTAACCTTCTCCCCCATCAAAACCAACCCCAAATCCAGTCTCCGCATCAAATTTGGATGCATCGAATCTATATACAGAATACTGCTCTTTAAGTCTTTTCGAGATAGTATAATTCAAAATAAGACTCGATAGGAAATAATCCAAATCGTTATTTGCAACAACTATATCATGACTGCTAATAAAATCATAGAGGTTTGAGATTTTTAGCGTATCAAATAGATTTCTAAACCTGTTGATATCCTTCAACTCGTTCTCCTCTAGATCGCCATTATGCAACAGCAGTAAATCTACGATCTCTTTGTCAACCAAATTAAGCATGGCCTTGACAGTACTTATCACACCCTCATTTATGGCTAAATGCGAATCATCTGTCTCCTTAAGCAGCAAACACTGTCTTGCTACAGTCCCGCTACTATTAACAAGCTTGCCTTCATTATCTAATACCCCGAGAGCATTAGCGGCTAAAACATAATTAAGGTGAATTGAACTATACATAGATGCAAGCTGCTGCTTCGCCTTATATATTCTAAATGACTTGGGTCTGAAATCCGAGAACAAATAGAAAATCATACCAGCAATGTATCCATAGCTCACATTATCCAAAATCACACGACATGGATGTAGGAAAGGAACACCAATTCCTAGCTTTGAGAAAGGTATAACTGGGAAAATAAGTGCAACCAACAGAAAGATCCATATAAGTTTCTCTTCTTTGGCTATCCTCAGTCTAATCTTCCAAAGCATTTTCTTATTAAACGCTTTTCGTGCCTTTATTCGAACTTTAATATGATTCACCGTTTCCATGTCTAAAACCCTTGAATTATTTCTGTGCTACATGAATATCATATCTGGTAAACAAATGCTCTTCATTTTTCATCCTTAACCGCTATAATTCCTTCAGCCTTCTTTGCAATCCAAAGCATACCTTCAAAATATGCCTGTGCAGGATTCACTTTTTGGATTGTATTCATTTCAATCATCTTTCTTATGTCAACCGGCATGCATCAGCCTCACCGGAGTCCCAAGCATCTCTGACCACAGATAAGCGGATCAGAGAGTCCCCTGATCCGACCTTGGTCTCCTTTGCGGCACAAACACATACTTACAAAACATCCAAACCCCTTTTAAAATCCTTCCAAGCATGTCAAAGCTCAAACCTTTTCAAAGAAAGTATCCGGCCTATTAGGATCAAAAATCTCATTACAGTACATAACAGTAACAAGATTCTCATTATCACTCAGGTTAATGATATTATGAGTGTAACCAGGCAGCATATGAATGCACTGTATATTGTCACCACTCACTTCAAACTCAATAACCTCATCACTACCCAGCTTACGTTCCTGAATCAGGCCGTGACCAGCTACCACAATAAAGAACTCCCACTTGGTATTATGCCAGTGTTGTCCCTTCGTAATGCCAGGTTTAGAAATATTGATGCTCACCTGTCCTGCATTCAATGTATGTACCAACTCCGTAAACGAACCTCTATCATCAACGTTCATTTTCAACGGGAAAGCCACTTTCTCCTTGGGCAGGTAACTCAGATAAGTAGAATACAGTTTCTTTGCAAATGAACCTACCGGAATCTCTGGTATCATGAGTGTCTTAGGCTGTTCTGCAAAAGACTTTAGCAGTTCCACGATTTCTCCAAGAGTCACCTTGTGGGTGATAGGACAATAGCGATACTTACCATTTTCCTGCGGAAGCACCTCTAAACCTTCAAACTCACATTTGTGGCCTTTGCCTTGCAAAATGGCAATCATTTCGTCCACAAGGTCATCAATATACAGCAACTCCAGCTCAACTGACGGATCGTTTACCGTATATGGTAGGTCGTTGGCGAACGCATTACAGAAGGTTGCAACGGCTGAATTGTAATTAGGTCTGCACCACTTACCAAACAAGTTCGGGAAGCGATAAACGTGTACCTCTGCACCAGTCTCTTTACCATACTCCAAGAACAAATCCTCACCAGCTTTCTTGCTACGGCCATACTCACTGTTGCCAAAACGGCCGGTGAGACTAGCCTGCTGCGAAGAAGACAACATAACTGGGCATTTATTCCCATATTTCTTTAGAGTGTCAAGCAGTGTAGAGGCAAAGCCAAAATTGCCCTGCATAAACTCTTCTTGATTCTGCGGGCGATTTACACCAGCGAGGTTAAACACAAAGCCAGCATCCTTGCAGAAGGTATCCAACAAAGCGGGATCTGTGTCTATATCGTATTCATAAACATCTTCAATGGCAAGGTCAGGGAATCTCCTGTCCTTACCTTCTTGTATATTGCGCAGGTTTGCGCAGAGATTTCTCCCCACAAAACCTTTCGCGCCAGTCACTAAAATTTTCATAATAATCAAGCCCCCGAGCCCCCTAAAGGGGAGCGTTAAGACTCCTGACCACTTAGGAGAGCATTTCCATCGAGGGCATTTTTTATTTGGGTTAATACTAAGTTTACACTCCCTTTTAGGGGGCTTGGGGGCTTTACTTCCTCCACACCATTTTATTGACCACTCCCACGTAAGACTGAATAATCCGCACCACCTTGGTACTTACATTCTCATCCACATAGTCAGGCACAGGAATGCCATGTTTGCCATCCTTAATCAGTTCCACAGCCACATCTACGCTCTGCAGCAAACCCTTGGTGTCAATACCGCTCAACACAAAGCAGCCTTTGTCCAATGCCTCAGGACGCTCCGTAGATGTACGAATACAAACGGCCGGGAACGGATGACCAACAGAAGTGAAGAACGAACTCTCCTCGGGCAGGGTGCCGCTGTCGCTCACCACAGCAAAGGCGTTCATCTGCAGGCAGTTGTAGTCGTGGAATCCCAGAGGCTCGTGCTGAATCACGCGTTTGTCAAGCAGGAAACCTGAAGCCTCCAAACGTTTGCGAGAACGAGGATGGCAAGAATACAAGATTGGCATGTCGTATTTTTCCGCCATCTTGTTGATCGCATTAAACAGCGAAAGGAAGTTCTTCTCGGTATCAATATTCTCTTCGCGATGGGCAGAGAGAAGAATGTACTTGCCCTTCTCCAAGCCCAAGCGCTGGTGAATATCGCTGGCCTCAATCTCTGCCAGATTGTTGTGCAGCACCTCAGCCATAGGTGACCCCGTCACGTATGTACGCTCCTTAGGAAGACCAGTGTCAGCCAAGTACCTACGGGCGTGCTCGCTATACGCCATATTCACATCGCTGATGATGTCCACAATGCGGCGGTTGGTCTCCTCGGGCAGGCACTCGTCCTTACAACGGTTGCCAGCCTCCATGTGGAAGATGGGGATATGCAAGCGTTTGGCGCCGATAACCGATAGGCAGGAGTTGGTATCCCCCAGCACCAGCACGGCATCGGGCTTCACCTCCACCATCAACTGGTAGCTCTTGGCAATGATGTTACCCATAGTCTCACCCAGGTCGTTACCCACAGCTTCCATATACACATCAGGATCTGCCAACTTCAGGTCCTTGAAGAACACACCATTCAAATTGTAGTCATAATTCTGACCGGTATGGGCCAGCAATGTATCAAAATACTTGCGACACTCGTTAATCACTGCAGCAAGGCGGATAATCTCCGGCCTTGTGCCAACAATAATCAGAAGCTTCAGCTTCCCATTGTTCTTAAACTCTTTCATAATAATCAAGCCCCCGAGCCCCCTAAAGGGGAGCGTTTTCATTGAGGGCAATTTTTATTTTGGTTAATACTAAATCTATTCCGTTAAAAAGTTCTTCATTTGTAAAGCGAATCACTTTGTATCCCATTTCTTGTAAATCCGCAGTACGTTGTTCATCACTTATCTGCTGTTCTGGCAAGGAATGATAACCGCCATCCAACTCAATGATAAGCATTTTCTCCAAACAGGCAAAGTCAGCAATATACTGTCCAACGATGTGTTGTCTACGAAATCGAACGCCAAGCTGCTTATTGCTAAGATAGAACCACAGCAGCCTCTCAGCCTCAGCAGGGTTATTTCTATTCTCCTTAGCAAACTTCCACAGCAAAGGATACTCAATCACATCAGCAGAATGCCTAACACAACCTTTCATACTGGGAAATCTCCCCTTTAGGGGGTATGGGGGCAACACTCCCCTTTAGGGGGCTTGGGGGCCTTATACAAGATTAGGTATTCCGTTCAACTCGTTCTGGATATAAGTCAAAGAAGCAATCTTCTCCTTCGTTTCCTCCAGATTCAGAATCCTCGTGTTATTCGAGTTGAATTCATCAATCAGCGCACGCTTCACGTCACCCTCCTTGAAGTACTTGTCATAGTTCAAGTCACGGTTGTCAGCAGGAACCGCATAGAAGTTGCCCATATCAATGGCCTTAGCAGCCTCTTCCTTGGTGAGCAGAGTCTCGTACATCTTCTCACCGTGGCGGATACCGATCACCTTGATTTCCTCTTTCTTACCACCGAACAACTCGCATACTGCCTCTGCCTGTGTCTGGATGGTGCAAGCGGGAGCTTTCTGAACCAAGATGTCACCATTCTTACCATTCTCGAAGGCAAAGAGAACCAAATCCACAGCCTCTTCAAGACTCATAATGAAGCGAGTCATTTTAGGCTCGGTCAGGGTGATGGGATTACCCTTACGGATCTGGTCAATCCAGAGAGGAATCACACTACCACGGCTGCACATCACGTTACCATAACGAGTGCAGCATATCTTGGTATCACCACTCAGACGGCTCTTGGCCACAGCAATCTTCTCCTCAATAGCCTTGGTGATACCCATCGCATTGATGGGATAAGCAGCCTTATCTGTGGAGAGGCAAATGACGCACTTCACGCCTGCATCAATAGCTGCATCCAATGTGTTGTCTGTACCAATCACGTTGGTCTTTACAGCCTCCATAGGGAAGAACTCACAGCTGGGCACCTGCTTCAGGGCTGCTGCGTGAAAGACGTAATCAACGCCCTTCATGGCGTATTTCAGCGTGCTCTTGTTGCGCACATCGCCAATGTAGAACTTAATCTTGTTGGCCACCTCCGGCATACGTGCCTGGAAGTCGTGACGCATATCATCTTGCTTCTTCTCATCACGGGAGAAGATGCGGATCTCACCAATGTCAGTGCGAAGAAAACGGTTCAACACTGCATTACCAAAACTACCTGTGCCTCCTGTAATCAGGAGTGTCTTGTCTTTAAATACTGACATAATTATTATATAATGTTATTGATTATTTATTTAATTGAATATGATTGTCTATCCTTTTACATTATTATATAATTATATAAAGCCTTAATTTTGCAAAAGTACGACTTTTCTTACAAATCCTTACCTTTTTTTTTTATTATTTATCGAAATGCCCTCATTTTCTGCTCCAACCTTCTATAATTCAGTTACTATTGACCATACTATTTACAAATTTACATATGGATTCCCCCCACCTCTGATGTCCAGCACAAAAAAACTGATTAGCATACTAACCAGTTTTTTCTATAGACAATAATCACAAACTACCTCAGACCTCAGCCCTCAGCCTTCATCACCATGTCTCTTAGTGCCTCTTTAAAACCTTCTTTAAAGACGGGCGATTCATCGGGATATTCCTTCAGATAGTCCTCCTCCAACTTGTCAAGCAACTCTGCTATCAGTTCCCATTTTCGGTATGCCGGGAGCCTTTTCTTCCTCAAAAAGTATCGAACTGATACATAGGCTTGCCACAAAGCGATTACACCTGTTTACTAAAACGACTCTGGGTTTTCCGTCC
>Ga0247608_10002835_pt1 | contig 20963 bp, 17 predicted proteins | sample 176DNAGHGlowgp2_FD_193490 | JGI IMG/M metagenome (GOLD analysis project Ga0247608, IMG submission 193490) | Sheep rumen microbial communities from Palmerston North, Manawatu-Wanganui, New Zealand - 1766 DNA GHGlow gp2 | ecosystem: Host-associated > Mammals > Digestive system > Stomach > Rumen ...
AGTTCTTCTGGTTACAGCTCTGCTTGCTGGGAGTTAATAAGAGTTGTCGGGAGTTAACGGGTTCTCAGCCCGATAGCTCCCGACAACTACAGCTAATTCCTGGTATGCGAACTTGAAGCAGTTATTGTCTTTGGTATTACATTATGAATTCAACTATCGCAAGCTCCGCTTACTGGGAGTTAGCGGGAGTTATCTGGAGTTAATGAGCCATAATCAGACAGTTAGTGTCGATGACGACATCGCTATTCTCTCTTAAGAGCTATTTATACTCTGTACGCTCATGCAGGGAACGGAAGCCCTCAATTCTTGCATCGGTCAGGCTACCGTCCTTCCACAACTTGTCTATCTCTTCTTCTGCTTTTTGAGCAAAGAAATTGGAAATAGCCTGTTTCAGGTCGGCAACGGCTTCTGGAGTGTTGAAGACGGACATCATCCTCAGTAATTCAAGCTGTGCTTCATTTAATACAGTAGCTGCCATAATTGTGTCGTATTTGCAATTTGCCCGCAAATTTAGGGACTTATTTTGAAAGTTCCAAATAAAACGTGGAAAGTTTCACTGCTCGTTGGCAGTCGTGGCCCAAACGCTACGGTGGGGTAGCCTCTCTGACCGCTTTACGAAGCGCGGGCACCCAGGGCCGCAAGTGTTGCTTGGTCGGCCCCGGGTGCCTTGCGAGAGTAGGATGGATGTGGATGGTTGTCAGAGCGATGTCTCAGAGAAGTAGTGGTTGCGCAGCGGCTTGCTCACGGCCTGCCCGGTGAGGGTGACCTCGGCCTGCAGGCGAATGTCGGTGGAGGAGCTGCCCACCTTGAGCAGATACTTGCCGGGGGCTATGTTCCACGCCCGCTGGCCGTTGGCGTTGGTGTAGTAGCCCAGCTGGTCGGTGAAGAGTCTGATGCTGACGGTGCGGCTCTCGCCGGGCTGCAGGCTGACGCGGGCGAAGCCCTGTAGCTGTATGGGCTTGAGGGGCTGGTTGGCACTGGTGGGCGAGAGGTAGAGCTGCGCCACCTCGTCGGCGGCCATGGTGCCGCTGTTCTTGACCTGGAACGACAGTTGGATGCTCTCGTCGGTGGTGGCTACCTGTGCCGGCGACTTGAGGTTGGCATAGTCGAAGGTGGTGTAGCTCAGTCCGTAGCCGAAGGGCCACTGTATGCGCGCATCCTTGGCGATGGCATAGTTGTAGCAGATGGGTGTGTAGAGCTCGGTGTTGGGATAGCTCACGGAGAGCTTGGCCGAGGGTGAGATGCGGCCGTAGAGAATGTCGGCCACGGCGTTGCCACCCTCCTCGCCGGGATACCAGGCCTGTAGCACGGCGGCGCAGCGCTCGGCCAGGCCGCTGACCACCTGTGCACGCCCTCCGAAGAGCACGAGCACCACGGGCTTGCCCGTCTGGAGCAGGGCCTCTACAAACTGCTCCTGCCTGCCGGGCAGGCGCAGGCCCTGGCGGTCGCGGTTTTCGCCACAGAGCATCACGTTTTCGCCCATGGCCGCCACCACAACGTCGCTCTCGGCGGCCAGGCTCATGGCGCGCTGCCAGTCGGCCTTCTCGCCGGCGTCTACCTTGCGGTGGAGCAGCTCGTACTCCCACGCGCGCTCGTCGCCGGCCTCGCCGTAGCGCGTCTCCACGGTCTCGGTCCAGTCGCAGCCGCGCTCGTAGCTCACGAAGGTGCCCTCTGGCTTGCGCGCCTGCATGGCCTCGAGCAGGCGCACCACATGGGGCTGGTCAACCTTGTCGATGCTTTCCACGCGCTTCCAGAAATAGGACATGGCGGGGTAGGTGTAGTCGCCGCACATGGCCCAGATGGTGTTGGCGTTGGGGCCAGTGAGCAGCACGCGCGCTCCGGCCTTGAGCGGCAGCACGCCGTTGTTCTCGAGCAGCACCACGCTCTGCGAGGCTATGTCGTAAGCCGTCTGGCGCTCCTCGGGGCTGTCGAGGACGATGTCGCCCTCGGCGTAGAGGTAGGCATCGCTGTCGAAGAGTCCGGCACGCACCTTCTGCTGCAGCACGTTCTTCACGGCGCGCTCGAGCACCTCTTCGCTCACGAGACCCTTCTCGATGGCCTCCTCAAGGTGCTTGTAGTTGGCACCGTGGGGGAAGTCCACGTCGTTGCCCCCGTTGATGGCCTCGGCGGCCTTGAGCATGGGCGTGGCAAGGTTGGGCAGCTGGTCGATGGCCGTGTAGTCGCTCACCACCATGCCCTCGAAGCCGAGGTATTGCCTGAGTATGTCTTTCAGTATGTAGCTGTTGGCTACGCAGTTGACGCTGTCCACGGCGTGGTAGCCGGGCATGACGGCCATGCTGCTTTCCTGGCGCATGATGGCCTCGTGGGGCAGCAGGATTTCCTCCATGAGTTCCTTCTCGTCGGCATCGCCGCCACCGCCGTAGCCCAGGTAGTGCTTCGACGTGGCTCCCACGCCCTGCTTGAGGTTGCCCTGCTGGAGTCCGCGCACGAAGGCGGTGCCCATGGCCGCCGAGAGGTAGGCGTCTTCGCCGTAGGACTCCTCGAGGCGGTTGAAGCTGGGCGTGCGGCACACGTCGACCATGGGCGAGAGGGCGAGCACGCCGCCCATCTTGCGCATGAGCGTGCTCGTCTGGCGGGTCTTGAGTTCGGCCAGTGCTGTGTTGAACGAGCCTGCCTGTCCTATCTGCTGGGGGTAGATGGTGGCGCCGAGGGTGTTGACGCCGGTGAGCACCTCCTCGTGGAGCAGGGCAGGGATGCCGCTGGGTGTGTTGTGGATGAGCCACTGCTGTATGGCCTTGGCGCGGTCGCGCAGTACGTTGGGCTGGCGAGGCTGCTGCATGGCGAACTGCGAGAAGTGGCCAATGCCGTTGGGAATGAGTTGCCGGCACTTGGCCGTGTCGAGCCTCCCCTGGTTGTCGAAGAGGTCGTCCATGTACATACTGCACAGCTGGGCTATGCGTTCGCCAGGAGTCATCCGGGCGTAGAGTTCGTCTACTTGCTGTTCCATGTCCATTGCTTTGTTGCATCCCGTCGGCAGCAGCACGGCCAGCAGGAGTAGGCATACAAGGCTGAAGCGGGAGATTGGGGTTGGTTCGTTGGTGTTCATGTCTGTAGAGCTAATGGCTAATAACCAAAGAAGCCCCGACGCACGAGAGCGTGCCGGGACTTCTATGGTAAGCGTTGGATTAAAGATTGGGATTGATCTTGCTCCACTCTGCGATGGGCGGCACGATGTTGAGCGTCACCAGCTCGTCGCGCATCTTGCACAGGTGCTCGTAGGAGGCGTCGAGCTTGGCGTTCTCCTCGGCTGTGCCCTGGGGCACCTCGTAGTGGGCACCGTCCTTGTCGAGCGTGGTCTTCATGGCCATCATGATGTGGTCGTACTTGTCGGTCTTGACGTAGGTGCCCACGGGGAAGCGGAAGGGCTCGCCGCCCATGGCCGAGCGAATCATCTCTACGGAGAGGTAGGACGGGCTCTGGAAGGAACTGCGGCCGCGCAGCTCAATGATCTTGGCTCCGCCCTTGGTCACGTCGACCTTCATCTGCTCCCACTCCTCGGTGGTGAACTCAGGCGTGCCGATGATGTCGGTGAGCTTGCGTCCAGCCACCTCTACATGGCTTCCGAAGACGGCCATCTGCTCGCCGTGGCCACCATAGGTGGCGCAGCCGGTAATCTGGTTCTGCATCACGCCAAACTTCTTGGCCAGGGCCGACTGCAGGCGGGTAGTGTCGAGGCCTGGCAGGGTGGTCACTTGTCCGGGCTTGAGGCCGCTGTAGAGCAGGGTGACAAGGCCGGTGAGGTCGGCGGGGTTGAAGATGATAACCACGTGGCGTACGTCGGGGCAGTAGTTCTTGATGTTCTGGCCCAGCTCCTCGGCAATCTTGCAATTGCCGGCCAGCAGGTCCTCGCGGGTCATGCCAGCCTTGCGGGGAGCACCGCCGCTGGAAATGATGTACTTCGCACCACGGAAGGCCTCCTCGGCGTTGGTGGTGGCCACGATGTTGACATCGTCGAAGCCGCTCTGGCGCATCTCCTCGGCCACGCCCTCAGGGGAAAACACATCGTAGAGACAAATCTCACTCGTCAGACCCATCATAAGTGCGGTCTGAGCCATATTTGAGCCGATCATGCCGGCGGCGCCTACTATCGTAAGCTTCTCGTTGGTTAAAACTGCCATGTTTGTTGTTGTTTACAAGTTGGATTTAATGTTTCGTGGTTGCAAAATTACGAAAAAAATGCGTATTTCCATTGCAAGAATGAAAATAAAAGTGTTATTTATTCAAAAAAGGTGTGGCTTTGTCATGTGGAAATGCCAAAAAATGTATATCTTTGTGGACATGAATACAACGATAACAGCACGATTGTCGGCGCTGCGCGAGGTGATGCGGCGCGAGGGGCTTGGCGCGGTCATCATTCCCAGCGCCGATCCCCATCAGAGTGAATACCTGGCCGGCCACTGGATGGGCCGGGAGTGGATAAGCGGCTTCCATGGCTCGGCGGGCACGGCAGTGGTGACGCTGCAGGGTGCGGCGCTATGGACTGACTCGCGCTACTTCATAGCGGCTAAGCAGCAACTCAGTGGCACTGAGTACCAGCTGATGAGGCTCAAAGTGAGCGGCACCCCCACCGTGGCACAGTGGATAGGAAGCCAGTTGGCCGCCGGAGGCAGCACCGAGGTGGCCATCGACGGCAGCGTGTGTCCGGAGACGATGGTGCGTCAGCTGGTGGGGGAGCTGCGACAGGAAGGCGGGCTGACACTGCGTACCAATTTCGATGCCCTGGCTACCATCTGGCACGACCGGCCACCCATGCCCTGCCAGCCAGTGGAGCCGTGGCCCATGGACTATGCAGGCGAGGCCACCACCGACAAGCTGAGGCGCATACGCCAGGCCCTGCGCCAACAGCACGCCGACGGCATGCTCATGGTGGCCCTCGACGACATAGCCTGGACGCTCAACCTCAGGGGGAGCGACATAGAGTGTAACCCCGTGTTCATGGCCTTCCTGCTGCTCGACAGCAAGGGCGCCACGCTATTCACCAACCAGCAGCGCCTCAGCGCTGCCGCCCGCGAGCAGCTGCGGAGCGACGGCGTGGCTACGGCCGACTACGGAGAGGTGGTGAAGGGACTCAACGACTACTTTGAGTACAACATACTGCTTGATGCAGACGAGGTGAGCCACACCCTGTTCCAGGTGGCGGCCAAGGGCCGGCGCGTGGTGGAGCAAGAGTCGCCGGTGAAGCGCATGAAAACGGTGAAGAACGCCACCGAACAGGCTGGCTTCCGCCGAGCCATGGAGCGCGACGGCGTGGCCATGGTGCGCTTCCTGAAATGGCTCGACCAGTGGAAGGCAGGCTCAGAGCCACCCGACGGGCCGCTCACGGAGATGGGCGTGGACAGCAGGCTGACAGCACTGCGCGCCCAGCAGGACAACTACCGCGGGCTGTCGTTTGCCACCATTGCCGCCTATGAGGCCCATGGAGCCATAGTGCACTACGAGGCTACGCCCGACACCGACGCCGTGTTGCACCGCGAGGGGCTGTTGCTGGTTGACAGCGGCGCACAGTACCTGGACGCCACCACCGACATAACACGCACGCTGGCCTTAGGACCCTTGAGCCAGGAGCAGCGGCGGGTGTACACGCTGGTGCTCAAAGGCCACATACAGCTACAGATGGCTCGCTTTCCGGCGGGCGTCAGCGGCACGCAGATAGATGCCCTGGCGCGAGAGCCGCTATGGCGCGCCGGGCTGAACTACCTGCACGGCACGGGCCATGGCGTGGGCACCTACCTCTGCGTGCACGAAGGCCCGCACCAGATACGCATGGAATGGAAGCCAGCACCCCTGGTGGCGGGTATGACCGTGACCTGCGAGCCGGGAGTGTACTTGGAAGGGTGCTTCGGAGTGAGGATAGAGAACACGCTGCTCGTGGTGCCTGCCACCACGGGAACAGACGGCGGCGGAGAAACGGAATTCCTGGCCTTCGAGCCGCTGACGCTCTGCCCCATAGACACTGAGCCGATAGACAGGAGCCTACTTACCGACGAGGAGCGCCAGTGGCTCAACGACTACCACGCCATGGTCTACAACCGCCTGGCGCCAAGGCTCGATAGCGACGAGCAGGCTTGGCTGCGACAGGCCACGCTGCCGCTGTAGGCAGGCAATGGACTCTTGTCAACGGAGCTGCGCCTACCACCCTCGACGATGGGCTGCGCACAGAGCTACCAGGGCGATGGCCTCATGGCAATATATAATATAAGGTATAGGCAGGTGGTGCCGAGGTCATCTTATTGGGCGTAAAATGAAAATAAATGGTAAGAAATTTGGCCATTTGCATTATTTGACGTATTTTTGCAGGAAAATAAAAAGACGACAGCTATGCAGACGAACTCACATCTCTCACGGCTCATCCACGACCAGGCTGCTATCTACGGCGACCGTGAAGTACTCATCTACAAGGACTTTGGCGGCCAGCAGTGGAAGTCGGTTACGTGGAACCAGTTCTCGGCCACGGTGAGGCAGGTGTCCAACGCACTGCTCAACCTGGGCGTGAAGGTGCAGGAAAACGTGGGCGTGTTTGCCCAGAACTCAGTGCAGTACCTGTATTGCGACTTTGGCGCGTGGGGCGTTAGGGCCGTGACCATACCGTTCTATGCCACCAGCTCCGAACAGCAGATACAGTTCATGGTGAGCGATGCCAACGTGAGGTTTCTCTTCGTGGGCGAGCAGGAACAGTACGACAAGGCACGCCGTGTGTTCTCGATGTGCAAAAGCCTGGAGCAAATCATCATCTTCGACCGCAACGTGCGCATCTCCACCCACGACCCCAATGCCATGTACTTCGACGACTTCCTGAAGCTTGGAGAGAACCTGCCCCGGCAGACGGAGGTGGAGCAGCTGCAGCAGGAGGCAACCATGGACGACGTGGCCAACATACTCTACACCAGCGGAACCACGGGCGACTCCAAGGGAGTAATACTCACCATGGGCCAGTATCACGCGGCGTTCGAGGCTAACGGCAAGTGCGTGCCCGTGAACGAGAACGACCGGGTGCTCAACTTCCTGCCCTTCACCCATATCTTTGAGAAAGGGTGGAAGATACTGTGCCTCACGGTGGGTGCACGACTCATAGTGAACACCTATCCGCAGGAGGTGCAGCAGACCATGCGCCAGACCCACCCCACGTGCATGTCGTCGGTGCCCAGGTTCTGGGAGAAGGTGCTCATAGGCGTAGAGGAGAAAATTGAGTCGTCGAGCGCGGCCAAGCGCAAGCTCTTCATCCATGCGCTGAACGTGGGCAAGAAACACAACATAGACTACCTGTCGAAAGGCAAGCGCCCGCCGCTGGGCCTCCATCTGGAATACGAGATGCTCAACAAGACCGTGTTCTCACTGGTGCGTAAGGAACTGGGACTGGAGAACGCACACTTCTTCCCCACGGCCGGCGCAACGGTAAACCCCAAGGTGGAGGAGTTTGTCCACTCCATAGGCATCAACATGGTAGTGGGCTACGGACTGACCGAGAGTCTGGCCACTGTGAGCTGCAACCACCTGGGCGAGCCTTGGACCGTGGGCAGCGTAGGCATACCCATCGAGGGTATTAGCGTGCGCATCAGCGACGAGGGCGAGGTGCTGCTCAAGGGGCCTACCATCACCCGAGGCTATTACAACCGCGACGACCTGACGCGTGCCGCCTTCACCGACGACGGATACTTCCGCACAGGCGACTCTGGCTACATGAAGGACGGTGAGCTGTTCCTCAAGGAGCGTATCAAGGACCTGTTCAAGACGTCGAACGGCAAATACATCGCCCCGCAGATGATAGAGTCGAAACTGCTGGTCGACAAGTTCATAGACCAGATAGCCATTATTGCCGACCAACGCAAGTTTGTCTCGGCACTCATCATACCCGTCTATCCGCTGCTCGAGGAGTGGGCACGTAGCAACGGCATAGCCTTCAAGGACCGCGAGGAGCTGTGCGCCGACCCCAGAACCATCAAGATGATGGCCGACCGCATTGACACCCTGCAGCAGCAGCTGGCCCACTACGAGCAGATCAAGCGCTTCACGCTGCTGCCCCACCACTTCTCCATAGAGCGCGGTGAGCTGACCAACACGCTCAAGATTAAGCGCCGAGTGCTGAACGAGAACTACAAGAAGGAGATAGACAAGATGTACGAGGAGTAGAGGAACATGATAACACAGGACCAGCTGAAAGACGTGCTTGAGCGTGCCGACAAGCTTAGGCACTACTTGAAGATAGACGAGAAGCAGATAGAATACGAGGAGGAAGACCTGCGCACCCAGGCTCCCGACTTCTGGGAAGACCCCAAGCGCGCCGAGCAGCAGATGCGCAAGGTGAAGGGCATCAAGCGATGGCTCGACGGATATGCCGAGGTGCGCACCCTGGCCGACGAGCTGCAGCTGGCCTTCGACTTCTACAAGGAAGACGACGGTGAGCAACAGTCGTCGGTGGTCACCGAGCAGGAGGTGGACGACAACTACCGCCGGGCCATCGGCGCTATCGAGGACTTGGAGCTGAAGAACATGCTTCGCCAGAAGGAGGACCCCATGGACTGCGTGCTCAAAATCAACTCAGGTGCCGGTGGCACAGAGAGCCAGGACTGGGCACAAATGCTTATGCGTATGTACATGCGCTGGGCTGAGGCCCACGGCCACAAAGTGACCATCAGCTCGTTGCTCGACGGCGACGAAGCTGGTATCAAGAGTGTAACAATGCAGATAGAGGGTGGCGAGTATGCCTATGGCTATCTCAAGAGCGAGAACGGTGTGCACCGCCTGGTGCGCGTCAGCCCGTTCAACGCCCAGGGCAAGCGCATGACCAGCTTCGCGTCGGTGTTCGTCTCGCCACTGGTCGACGACACTATCGAAGTATATGTAGACCCGGCCAAGCTCTCGTGGGACACCTTCCGCTCAAGCGGAGCCGGGGGCCAGAACGTGAACAAGGTGGAGTCGGGCGTGAGGCTGCGCTACTGGTACACCGACCCCGACACGGGCGAGGAAGAGGAGATACTCATAGAGAACACTGAGACCCGCGACCAGCCCAAGAACAAGGAGCGTGCCATGACACTGCTCAAGAGCCAGCTCTATGACAGAGCCATGAAGAAACGCTTGGAGGCACAGGCCAAGATAGAGGCCGGTAAGAAGAAAATAGAGTGGGGTAGCCAGATCAGGAGCTACGTGTTCGACGACCGCCGAGTGAAAGACCATCGCACTAACTACCAGACCACCGATGTCGACGGAGTGATGGATGGGAAAATCGACGACTTCATCAAGGCCTATCTCATGGAGTTTGCAACTGAGGATGAATAGGAGAAAAGTCGTAATGATAGTAGACAAACCTAATAGGAAGTAACCTAAATAATATAAAGAGTATACAGCTATGGCAAAGAAAGAAGAAAAAATGAATGCTAAGCAGAAGGCGTATGCCAAGAAGCAGGAACAGGAAGGCAAGAACGTGGTGAAGTGGATTTTCATCGGGCTTATCAGTCTGGCCGTGGCCTACGTCTGCTGGACCTACTACGTGATGATGTAGCCCTTTGGCAAGAGGAGTGTCAGGAGGCTCGACAATGAAGAATGTCGGTGAGACGCTAACGCTGCTGTAGTTATGAGTGGCATGGAGATAGAGCGCAAGTTCCTGGTCTGCGGCGATGACTACAAGCGGCAGGCCTATGCCGCCGACCGCATCAAGCAGGGCTATATCTGTAGTGGCCACGGCCACACCGTCAGGGTACGCCTGCGCGGCAGCCAAGGCTTCCTCACCATCAAGGGCCCGTCGGCCGACGGAGGCCTTAGCCGCTACGAGTTCGAGAAGGAGATTACGTTGGATGAGGCCGAGCAACTCTTTGCCCTCTGCGAGCCTGGCATTATCGATAAGACTCGCTATCTGGTAAGGAGTGGCGACCACGTGTTCGAGGTTGACGAGTTCTATGGCGACAACCAGGGACTGGTCTTGGCCGAGGTGGAGCTTGCCGCTCCCGACGAGCCGTTTTCGAAGCCTCCCTTCGTGAGGCAGGAGGTGACGGGCGACCGTCGCTTCTACAATTCCCATCTGCGACGTTATCCTTACTGTCTGTGGAAAAACCAGGTGGAAGACTGCTTATAAGCAAACCTTTTGAATGAAAACCGCTATTAACGATTCCGATGTGCTCCGCATAGAGCGCGTTACCACACGCAGGCAATTGAGCCGGTTCATACAATTCTACTACGACCTGTACCGCAACTGCCCGCAAGCCGTTCCCTATTTGTATGGCGAGGAGATGGCCACACTCAGAAAGGACAAGAATCCGTCGTTTGAGTGTTGCGAGGCCGACTACTTCTTGGCCCTAAGGGGCAGGATGGTAGTGGGTCGTGTCGCCGCCATCGTCAACCACCGTGCCAACGAGCGCTGGCAGTGCAGGCAAGTGCGCTTTGGATGGTTTGACTTCGTCGACGACGAAGAAGTGAGCTCTCTTCTGCTGCGCACCGTCGAGCAGTGGGGACGCGAGCGTGGCATGACAGAGATGGCTGGTCCGCTGGGCTTTATCGATACCGACCGCGAAGGTATGCTCGTGGAGGGATACGACGAGATGGCCAGCATGTATATCAACTACAACTATCCCTACTATCTGCGCCACATAGAGCACTACGGTGGTTTGCGCAAGGACAACGACTACCTGGAGTACCAGGTGAAGGTGCCCGAGGTGGTGCCCGACAAGTTTGCCAAGATTGCCCAGATGGTGGAGACGCGCTATGGGCTGAAGGTGCATAAGTTTACGCGCCACGAACTGCTCAAGCAGGACTACGGACGCGAGGTGTTCCGCCTGCTCAATGCTACTTACAAGGATCTTTACGGCTTCTCGCAGCTCTCCGAGCGGCAGATAGACAAGCTGGTGAACGACTACATCAAGATAGCCGACCTAAACCTGGTGACGGCAGTCATGGATGGCGACAAGATGGTAGGCTTCGGCATCACCTTCCCGTCGTTCACGCGTGCGCTGCAGCATACCCGCGACGGAAGGCTGCTGCCCTTCGGCTGGTGGCACGTGTGGCGCACGATGAAGTGGCACAAGACCGACACTGTCGACCTGTTGCTCATCGGCGTGCTGCCAGAATACCGCCAGAAGGGTGCCAACGCCCTCATCTTCAACGACCTCATACGCCAGTTCCAGCGCTATGGCTTCCGCTGGGCCGAGGCCATGCCTCAGATGGAACGCAACGAAGCCGTGCGCTCGCAATGGCAGTACTTAGAGGCGCGACAGCACCGCCGGCACCGCTGCTTCAGGAAAAACTTGTAGGGGAGGAGAGTGTACTGCCAGCTATTCATCGTCGCTCGTTGGCGGCGTGAGTCGGTGGCGGTCTATTACATATTTCTGGTAATAGGTGATGAGCAGCGTGGTCATGGGCAGGGCAATGACCATGCCGAGCATGCCCAGCAGCGAACCCCAGATGGATAGCGAGAGCAGGATGATGGCTGAGTTGAGGCCCATCACCTTGCCCATGATCTTTGGCGTGAGGAAGGTGTCCTGAATGGCTTGCACCACGGCGAAGACCGCTAATGCCATGAGCATGATAATCCAGAAGTTCTGTCCTGTCTCCGATGCCTTGACGATGGCCAGCAGTATGGTGGGCACAAAGCCCAGCAGTTGGAGGTAGGGCACCATGTTGAGCATTCCGATGAACATGCCCAGCCCCACGGCCATGGGAAAGTCGATGATGAGAAAGCCTATGCTGAAGAGCACGCCCACGCAGAAGGCTACCATGGCCTGGCCACGGAAGTACTTGTTCATGCCTTGTTCCACGTCGCTCACCAGCTGCGTGGCAAAGGGGCGCCAGCGCTCGGGCAGCAGGCCGGTCCAGCCGTTGCAGATGGCCTCGTAGTCGAGCAGTATGAACAAGGTGTAGAGCAGGATCATGGTGAGCGAGAACATGCTCGAAAGAATGTTCATCGACTGGGTGATGACCGCCCACACCTTGGGCACGGTCTCCTTGACACTCTCCATGAAGCCTTCGTGGGTGACAAGCTTCTTAATCGTGTCGGCGCTCAGGTGGTCGTGAATAAACTGTTGCAGCTGCTGGGGTATGTTGCTCATGTTGGAGTCGGTGGTGATGTAGCTCACCAGCAGGTCCTTGACCACCAGTCCCTCCTCGACCATGGGTGGCACGATGAGCACGGCGAGCACGCTGAGCACGGCACCCACCACGGCAAAGGCCGACATGATGGCCAGCACCCTGTACTTCATGTGGCAGCGGTACTGGAAAAACCTCACCAGCGGGAACAGCAGGTAGGCTACGAGCCAGGCCAGGAAAAAGGGCAGCAGCACGCTGCTAAGCCGGTTGAGCAGCATGATGATGCCCACGGCAATCAGTGCACCCATGAAGCCGCGCACGGCGGTGTCGAAGGTTATCTCTTTCCTTGTTCTCTCCATTTCCTTTCTCTTTGGTTTCTCAAAAGCTCTTCAGCCACGCCTTGAGGTCGAGCAGCATCTCCAAGTGGTAGGGGAACGAGGCTCGGTATCCCCACCCATGCCCGCCCTTGGGGTAGACATGGAGTGTGGCGGGCACGTCGTGGCGGTAGCACTCCATGTAGTAGTTCACTCCGTTCATGGGTAGCACGCCCTGGTCGTCGTCGCTCAGGGCGATGAACGCCGGAGGCGTGGCACGCGTCACCTGTAGGTCGTTGCTGTAGAGCCGCTCGGTCTTCTTCTTGGGCTTCTCGCCGAGGAAGTTGTCGTGCGAACCTTTGTGGGCGAAGCCCTGCTCCATGGTGATGACGGGATAGAAGAGTATCTGGAAGTTGGGCTTGGCCTGCCCGGTGGCGTGGGTGGCGATGGTCGAGGCCAGGTGCCCCCCGGCAGAGAATCCCATGATGCCCACCTGCTTGGGGTCTATGTGCCACTTCTTGGCCGTCCGCCTTACGGTCTTGATGGCTTCCTCGGCATCGCTGATGGGCACCTCGTGGTTGCCTCGTGGCATGCGGTACTTCAGCACTATGGCGGCCACGCCCTGCTCGTTGAGGAAGTCGGCCCAGGCTGTGCCTTCGTGTTCCAAGGCCAAGTGGCCGTAGCCGCCGCCGGGACAAATGACTATGGCGCGGCCTGTGGCGCGCTTGGCATCGGGCAGGAACACAGTCATCTTAGCTGTGTCGGTGGGGTTGCCATTGTTGTTGGGCGCGCCGTTAGGCCACAGCAGGAAGGTCTTGCCCTGCTGTGCCATGGCTGCCACACTCAGTATTGCTGTTGCCATGAGCATCATTAGTTGTTTTCTGTTCATCGTTGTTTCCTGTGTGTTTCTATTTCTTCAGTTCTTCTTCTATCTCCTCGGCGGATAGTCCAGTATATTTGGCTACCAGCTCTGCCGGCATACCGTCGGCCATCATTCGCCGGGCTGTGTCAACAGCCTGGCGACGCTCTCCTTGCTGTATGCCTTGCTGTATGCCTTGCTGTATGCCTTGCTGTATGCCTTTCAGCTCGGCACCTTGAATCGTGTTAAGCGTGTCGCGGTAGCGCTTCAAGGCGTGGTCGTACTTTATTCTCTCCTCCTTTGTCATGGCGCTTACCTCTCCTATTTCGGCAAGTCGCTGGAACACTGAGTTCTGTGCTGCCCAAGGCAGCCTGTTTAATGTCTCCATATTCTTTAACACATAAATCCAACGTTCAAAGTCATTTTCGCAAGCGTCAGGCTCTTTGTTGAAAGAGGGCAGCTGAAGGTAGATGAGCCGCAGCTTGTCGCAGAACAGCTCTCCACTCTTTAAGTCGGTAAGCCCTACGTCGGTACGAAACACCGAGGTCAGCCCTTCCATCCAGAAGTTGACAAAGGCTACCAGGTAGACCGCCTTTACCTCATAGCCCCAGGATGTGCCGCGGTCGCCTTGGCGCACAATGGCTTCGGAAGCATAGTACAGGGTGCGCTCCCTGAAGCGGGGCTGCTCGCGGTTCTGCATCTCCACGATAATCTTCTCTCCAGTGTCAGTCTCGCAGTACACGTCGTAGACCGGCGAGCGGTCGCCGTCGTATTCGGCTATCTGCTCCTTGTCATGCAGGGTGACATTGGTGATATGCCGCTCTCCTACGAGCAGGTTGTTCAGGAAGTCAATGAGCAGTGGCTTGGAGAACTCCTGTCCGAAAATGCGCTTAAAACCAACGTCGGTGAAGGGATTGATGAACTTGCTCATAAGCTTGATGTCTGTACTTGCGTGCAAATATACACAAAAAAAGCCGAAGACACAAGGCTTTTGGCTTTTTTTGTCAACTTAATCGCTGAGTGCCACCAGTTTGCTGTCGGTTGGCCTGCTTTCGGTTTACTGGCCTTCCTACTCCTTTTCCCTGACGTGGGTCTGCTGGCGCTCAGTGGAGACGATGCGCCTGGCGGCTGCGTGGGCGTCGAAGCTGACGCGGGTCTGGGTGAAGTCGGGCGTGTTGAAGGAATAGAGGCTTTGGTCGTAGTAGCTCCATGGGTTGCGCTGTGGCAGCAGGAAAGGCTTTGAGGCTCTGCCCTGTTGGTCGATGCTGGCTAAGTAGAGCCGTGTGTAGAGGCCGTCGCCTCGGCGCGAGGTGAAGACCACCCACCTGGAGTTGTGGCTCCAGTTGTGGTAGCTGTCGGCGCGTGGGCTGTTGATTTCGTTGAGCGGTCGTGCCTGCATGGTGCTGAGGTCCATGAGCCATTGGTCGCTCTCCTCGTGCCACACGGAGAAGTATCCGTAGTCGGCCAGGGTGAAGAGCAGGAAGCGCCCGTCGTAGGAGGGCCGCGGCCAGGTGATGCTCTTGCCCATGTCGGCGGCCTTGAGCAGCGTGTCTACATCGGTGCCGAACCGTTGTGTCTCGGCATCGAAGGCTATGCGGCACAGGTTGTAGCGTTCCTGCTTGTAGTTGGCGGGGTAGCTTTGCTGGAGGCAGGTGAGGAAGTAGAGCCATCGACCGTCGGGCGAGAAGGTGGGGCAGTTTTCGCTCCACTCCTTGGTCTGCAGCAGTGGTGTGGTTATCACCTCGTGGGTCTGTGGGCTGTACACGAAGACGTCGCTGGAGAGGTCGAACACCTCGATTCTCTCGGCTCGCTTCTCCTTGGCGGCGGTGGGCATGGGGTGGGGTGTTGTGCCGATGTGGAAGGCCTGGCGTGTCTGGTTGGTGGAGAAGGCACAGTACTGCCCAGAGGGGTGCCAGTAGGGATAGACCATAGAGCCTCCGAGCTGCTCGTTGCTGGCCTTTAGCAGCTCGGCCTTGCCGCTGGTCTGCACGAGGGTGGCACCGTGGTCGCCGCGTATGTGGAACACGAAGCGCTCGGGGTTGGTTTGCCAGGCAGTGTGGCAGTTGACGCACATGCCTGGCACGCTGGTGTTGTCGATGATGGCATACTCGTCGAAGGTGGCCAGGTTGCGCTGATAGAGCCCCATGTGGCTGTACACCTCGTAGCCCGGGGCTATGCGGCGGTAAGTGAGTCCCCACTCATCGAGCGGGAATGGGCTGACGTAGACCTGGAATGGCTTGTATTGCAGCCATTTCCCGTCGCTACGGAGCACGCTGACGGTGAATTCGAGCTTTCCGCCCTGGTTCTGCCGGGTCAGCTCGTGCCACTGGTCGGTGTCGAAGTCGGCCCAGGCGCCAGTGGTGTGCATCTGCCCGCCCTTGGAGCCGGTCACGCCGACGTCTACGGCGTCGAGTTCCATGTCGGTGGCCATGTTGAAGTTGAGCGGGGCTATGCCAGCGGGTATGGTCACGCCGACGTAGTCGGGGAAGATGGGTGGCAGTTGGTCTATGGCTTCCACGTTGGCAGGCCGCCGGGTGCAGGCCGCCATGGCCAGCAGGAGCGTCAGTAGTATGGTGGCCACTGTTGGCTTGTGGTGTCTCTTCCCTTTATTCTGCGGTTGCGGCCTGGAAGGCCGCGCAAAAAACGAAAGTAATATAGTAGTCATGGCAGTGGTTGGTTAAGGGCTTTCATCACGCATCGTGGTGTGTATGCCGTGCGCTGTTGCACCACGCGGTAGTAGCGGGCCAGTCGTGGCAGGTCGCCGTCGAGCAGGGGCAGCATGAGCAGGTATTGCATGGCCATGGCGTTTTGCGGGTGGTGGATGAAGAGTTGGCCACAGATTTTGTCGGTTTCCTGCTGGCTGAACAGGTAGTCGTCTTCTATCTTGTATTGTCTGAGCCGGCCGTAGAGCGGGTGGCTGTCTATTTGCTCTTCGTTGCCGAGCATGGCCTCGGTGCGCAAGGCCCAGGGGCGGTAGAACATGGTCTGCTGCAGCAGGTGCAGGTACTTGCGGGCTACGCCGTACTGCCCGTTGACGAGGTTGGTCTCTGCCAGCCGTTTCATCACGCGCGCGCTCTTGTTGTAGTCGGGCAGGGCCTCCATGGCCTCGAAGGCCAGGCGCTGGGCGGTGTTCACCAGTCCGAGCTGGAAGTACACCTCGCCGGTGAGCTGGGCGGTGTTGAAGTTACGCTCAAAGCGGGGCAGCAGGCCCTCGGAGCCGTGCTGGTAGAAGTCGAGGGCGCGGTCGCCGAGCTGCCCTTTCATGGCGAGGGCCAGGTTGGTGGCGGCCACGCTCATGGGCAGGTCGGGCTGTCGCTGCTCGGCCTTGGCCACGATGGCATCCCAGTTCTTGAGCCTCACGAGGTAGTCGTAGGCTATGAGGTCGTACTTGCGCTGGTCGTAGCCCATGGGCACCACCACCGCCGCCACTGCTGCCGTGGCTGCGAGGGCTATGGCCTCGACGGCCTTGCGCCCGCTGGGGAGCCACCGCCGCCCATAGCGTAGGGCGACGATGAGTAGGGGTATGGCGATGAGCATATAGGGCAGGGTCTCCGGGTAGCGGTAGTAGCCTATTCCGAGCCAGAGGCTTGTCAGCGGGTAGGGCACCAGCCAGGCGCTGGCCAGCAGGCATGCCACGACGTAGACCACGGCCAGTGGCATGGTGAGCAGGGCGGTGAGCATGGCCATGGGGCCTATGGCCCAGTAGAGCAGCGGCATGGCCATGGCCGTGTAGGCCCATCGGGCGTAGCCCTGTCTGGGGCTGGCCAGTGCCATGGCGAGGGCTATGTCCAGCGCCACGGTGTAGGTGAGCATGACGCTCTCGTCGCCCATGGCCTGCCAGAGCAGCACGGCGGGCAGGAAGCTGAGGGCGTAGGGCACTTGTCGCCCAGTGGCGCGCCACGTCAGCCGCTGCACCAGCATCAGCATCAGGCCCAGGAGTATGGCCCCGACGGTGATGTTGTTGTAGAATTGCACCAGAAACTCGGCCACGTAGCGCGCCAGCCCGCCGGGCACGGCCAGGCGGCTGGCCAGGTAGTCGCCGGTGAAGAGGAATAGCTGGAACTGCTCCTGGTAGCTCAGTGCCTGGGGGTAGGCCAGCCGCCAGAACAGTACCACGGCCACGCCCAGCAGCAGCGTGAGCAGCGCGTGAATGTGCTTAGTCGTCAATTTGCTCATGGGTGTCGGCGTCCATGGTTACGATACGCCCGTCGGGCAGCTGCTTCTTGTAGGTCAATGGGTATAGTTCCTCCAGGAAGTCGTGCAGCAGCCCCGACTCCATGTTGGCAGCCAGCCGCCGGGTGAGTAGCTTGTGTTGTTGGACCATACTGTCGACCTCGGCTTTACGCCCCGCCTGGCGGTATGCGAGTAGCTCGCTGTTATGCCGTTCGGTGATTGCCTTCCACTTGTCTAACGAGTCGTTCTGGGGCGTGCCCGTGGCGTGGCTGATACTGTCGATGGTCACACTCACCTCGCCGGGCTCCACCACCACCAACAAGGGTTGCAGCCCCATGCGGTAGTGGTAGTCCACGAGAATCTTGGCCATCATCAGCGAGTCTTTCGTAAACTCGAAACGACCGTCCTTTATTTCGACCGAGTCTACGTACTCGGCCGTTTTCGGCCCATAGAGTGGCACCAGGAAGATGCGCTTGTCGTTGTACTTCTGGGGTATGGTGCCGCTGATGTGGCACTTGCCCGTGGGGCTTGCCTGTTGGCTTTCCTGACAGCTGGCGGCAAGGAGCAGGGCCAGCGTGGCTGTGAGAAGTGTTTTCTTCATGTTGGGTATGTTTTTCTTATCTTATGCTTACTTTCACGCGTTCCTTGCCGAACACCTGGCGACGGGCCTCGCGGGCGTCGAAGTCCACGGGCTGGCTGGTGAAGTCGGGCACGTTGTAGGAGTCGAACGTCTCGGCGTAGAACCGCTTGGGGTTGCGCTGGGGCAGCAGGAAGGGCTTGGTGCAGCGCCCGCTGTCGTCGATGGAGGCCAGGAAGAGCTGGGCGTACATGCCGTCGTTGCGCTTCGAGGTGAACACAAACCAGCGCGAGTTGCTGCTCCAGTTGTGGTAGCTCTCGGTGTCGGGGCTGTTCGCCTCGGCTATGGGGCGCGCCTGGCGGCTCCTGAGGTCCATGAGCCATAGGTCGGCGTCTTTCTGGAACACGGGGAAGTTGCTCCGCTGGCTCACGGTGTACATCAGCCAGCGGCCGTCGTAGCTTGGCCGCGCCTGGGTGGCGCTGCGCCCCAGCGTGTCGGCGTTGACCAGCGTGTCCACCCGCTGCCCAAACACGCCCTTCTCCCCATCAACGCCAAAGAACTCTATCCGGCAGATAGAGCACTTCACCTTCTCGTACTCGGCTGGCACGCGGCAGGGGCGCGACGTGCTGTAGTAGAGCCACTGGCCGTCGGGCGAGAAGGCGGGGAATATCTCCAGGTCCTCGGTCTGCAGCAGCGGCGAGAGCAGCAGCTGGTCTCTCTCTGTGTCGAGCACCATCACGTCGCTGAAGGCGTGCCAGGCCTCTATGCGACCCTTGGCCCCGGTGAAGAAGCTCTGTTGTACGCGGTTGACGGCGTAGGCGCAGTAGCGCCCGCCGGGATGCCAGTAGGCGTAGGAGCCGGCGGCGCGCGTGGAGTCGGTCTTGGTGTCGAGCCACCGCTGGTGGCCGTCTTTCTGCACCATGGTGCCGCCGCCCTCGCCGCGTATCTGCAGCGTGAGGCGGCTGGGGTTGGCGCGGTTGGGCGTGTGGCAGTTGAAGCAGCGCCCGGGCAGGTCGTCCTCGGTGAGCAGGGCACGCTCTGTGAAGGAGTGCAGGTCGCGCTCGTAGATGCCTATGTAGCCGCCCACCTCGTAGCCCGGGGCTATGCGGCGGTAGGTGAGGCCGAAGTCGTCGAGGGCGTAGGGGCTCACGTGCAAGGTGAAGCTGCGCCACTGGGTCCACTGGCCGTCCTTGCGGGTGGTCACGGTCACGGTGAGGTCGGCACCCACGTTCTGCTGGGTGAGCTGCCGCCACTGCTCCTCGTCGAAGTCGGCCCAGGAGCCGCTGGCCTGCATCTCGCCGCCTTTGTCGCCCTTCACCGTCACGTACATGCGGTCGATCTGGTCGTCTACCATGTTGAAGTTCAATGGGGCTATGCCGGCAGGTATGGTCACGTCGGCGTAGTCGGGGTATATGTCGGGCAGCGCGTCGCTTTGGGCGGCATCGGTCGGTCGCCCATCGCAAGCCCATAAGCCCCATAAGGCCCATAACCCCCATAAAGCCCAGACTATCCGCCTCATCGTCCGCCTCCTTCCTTCATTCGTCTGGTAATGTATCGGCCGTAGGGCGTGTTGGGCAGCTGACGGCTCCTGATGCAGGCCACGGCGTCCTGATAGGCTTTTGGCATGGCATGGTAGCCGCCGTACTGCTGGGCCCACTGCAAGGCTGGTATGAAGGTCCGGGCGTCGCCCTTGAGCAGCAGCTGGGCCAGGAAGTAGTCGAGGGCCATCAGGTTCTGGTGGTTCTGCTGGAAGAGCATGGCGAGCATCTTGTCCAGCTCGGGGTAGTTGTAGAGGAAGTTGTCCTGGAAGCGCAGTTTGCGCAGGCGGCCCCATGTGGGGTGGGCGTTGATCAGGTCGTCGCGCCCCAGGCAGGCCTCGGCCTGCCTGGCCCAGGAGCTGTAGAAGAGCGACTGGCGCAGCAGCCTCAGGTGCTTGCGGGCAATGGCGTAGTTGCCGTTGACGATGAGGCACTCCACGATGCGCCGTTCCAGCCGGCCGCTCTTGCGGGCACTGAGTATCGACTCCTGCAGGTCGCTGGCGTAGCGCAGGCAGGAGTTGACCATGCCCAGCCGCCAGAAGGCTTCCATGGTGGGCAGGTTGCTCACGTTGTCGGCCACCATGGGCATGATGAGCGCGTCGGGGCCGCTCTGCCAGAACTCAAACTGGCGGTCGGCCAGCTCGCGGCGCATTGCCAGCGCCAGGTTGACGCTGTTCGACCACATGGCCGTGGGTACCACGTGCTTCCCGGCGCGGACGATCACCTCGTCCCATCGCTCGTGGCGGATGAGATAGTCCTGCCGGAGCAGCTCCCACTTGTCGCGCTCCCAGCCGTCGAGGCTCAGGCGCCCAAGGGGCGTGCGGTAGTAGGTGGTCCAGGGAGCGGCCACCGCCCACGCCGCTGCGGGCACGACTATCAGCCACCAGGGCCAGCGGGTGTGGCGCATGAGCGCTGTGGCACCCGCCACGATGGTCAGCGCCACGGGCAGCGACACCATCATGCTCTCGTCGCCCGACAGATAGAGAAAGGCGGCTACGGGCACCAGGCTCAGCGCAAAGGCTATGTAGGAGTTCAAACGCAGCACTCCCCTGAGGCATAGCCATGTAAGCTGGTGCATGAGCCAGTAGAGCAGGGCCAGCACAAGTGCGCCCAGCCACTCCACGTAGAAGAACTGAACGATGAACTCGCCCAGCCAGTCGGCCACGCCGCCAGCCCTACTCACCCGCTGCCACAGGTAGTCGGTGGTGAGCAGGAAAAGCTGGTTCTGCTCCTGGTAGCTCATCCACTCGGGATGGCACAGCCACCAGAAAGCCCATACGCCAGCTAACAATGCTGCACTCAGGGTCAGACGAATGTGATTCTTCGTTGTCTGCATTTTGACGGCAAAGGTACTACAAATCGGCGAAAATGCCAAATCTTTTGTATGGATATTTGCTCACTAAGTTGCTGTTATTTGTTCTATTTGTTCTGGTTTTAGTCACAGACCCACCCCCAACCCCTCCCCTTGAGGG
>Ga0247608_10002837_pt1 | contig 20953 bp, 20 predicted proteins | sample 176DNAGHGlowgp2_FD_193490 | JGI IMG/M metagenome (GOLD analysis project Ga0247608, IMG submission 193490) | Sheep rumen microbial communities from Palmerston North, Manawatu-Wanganui, New Zealand - 1766 DNA GHGlow gp2 | ecosystem: Host-associated > Mammals > Digestive system > Stomach > Rumen ...
GATTGCAGCGAAGTCCGCTCGAAAGATTATCGAATACAGTTACTTCGTGTCCGGCCTTCATCATTTCTTTTACAACGTGGCTTCCGATATATCCGGCACCACCAATTACTAAAACCTTCATAAAAACTCCTATTTGTAAAATACAGCGAGAGCTATATAATCTCCCGCGCCAATGCTAGCCCAGCATGTATCATAAAATATAAAATCAGAAGAAATTTCTTCCTGCTTGATTTTCAAAACCTTATCGGCCTGATCACTGTTTACGCCATCTCCTCTTAGTATAACAATCTCGCTTTCAGAAAGTTTTACATCAGATTTTTTCACGGCATTAACATCATTTTTATATGCAGCCTCAAACCAGGCAGGCAGAGGCTGTCCAAATCCTTTATATTTCCAGTCCTTAAAAAGTAACTTTTTATTGCTTTGTTTTTTTTCTATATTGATATCGCTTTCACCTGCTGATGTACTTACACAGGAAGCGAGCAAAACGATAAGAAGCAGAGGTAAAATCAGATAAAGTCTTTTTTTCATCTCTTCTATTTTATCAGATTCAGGGCGCAATGTTAAGTTATGCATCCTTTTACATTACTGCACAGGTCTTGAATCATAAACTGATTTTGAGGTAAACTTCTAACACTATGAAAAAAATTATTTCTCTTGCTGCACTTATTTCAATTGCATTTACATTTTTCTCTTGCCGAACTCTTAAAGAAATTCCAGAAGATAAAACTGCTGCCCAAATCATTCAGATGGGACAAAACTATGGTGGAGTTTCAGATTATAAATCAGCTGAATTCTGCTATAACACTGTAGTTGAACGCTATGGTTCTGATCCTTCTATTTATGTTGAAGCAAAATATGAACTTGGCCGTGTATATCTTGCACAGCACAAATATGAAAAAGCTTATAACATCTTTACAGAATTACTCGACCTTTACGACTCTTATGGTACTATGCTGCCAGGCTCATACAAAAAGCTCTGCAATATCAGCATAAGCCAGATTCCTGAATTAAGATTACAGGAAATTCAGGCTAAAAACGGCACTGTTTCTGAGTAATTTATTCAGCAGGCAGAAGAATCGAGTGAATCTTGATTTTTCTGCTTTCTGCAATTCCCATTACATAATCCTTTGAATACTTTCTGCTGCCTCGAGGGGTCGGGTGCGGCTCTGCATCACCAATCAGAATAATTTCCTTCTGGGCTGTATTTCTCCAGGAATAGAACTCACAGGCTGCATACATGGCCTCGTAAACTGCTTCCGGAATATCGCCGCCTTCTTTTCCATAAATACGAACCGAATTAAGATTTTTTGAAAAACTTGTAAAATTAGAAGTAAAAGGGAATACCTTTACCGGTAAATCCATATACTTAAATGTATCACCATAATCACGGTAGAAAAGCAGACCAATGCGAGCTCCTGGAGTATTTCCAAAAAGCTCTGTTAAAAGCGGATACATATCTGTCTTAAGCTTATCAAGATCATTTTTCATACTGCCGGTTGCATCAATTGCAAAAACAAGATCAAGGTTATCTTTATCAGGAATATCCGCGAGAAGACCGCGAATATCTTCTATGATTGTTTCCGGTCCCTTTGAATAGATGATATCATCAGACATTTCCTTAAACTTTTCGCTTGCAAGTGGATTGTAGTCATCTGTAAGGACAGTTTCCGGCTCTTCAACAGACTCAGGCTCTTCTATAGGCTCTGGTTCCGGAAGTGGAGCAGGTGCCGGCTTTGGTTCAGGCTTTGGAGCAGGCTTTTTTACCACCCGTTTTGTCACCTTAAGATCAAACATAAAAGGACTGTCCATATAGTCGCCGGTATAGTCTGCATAAGGCTTTTCAAAAGAGCGGATATTTATAAAAGTCCCCTTTCCAATCGTAATTTCCCCATGGCGCGACCACTCGTAGCCGTAAACAATTGTTTCTGGGATATAAATATGAAAAGCTTCTACTTCACCGCCAGATTTTCCGCTGAAAAGGGTAGTTTTTTCAGGAGTTGAATCTACCAGGCTGTATTTTGCACCCTCAGATTCAAGCTTTTTACCATCCAGAAAGCGGATTTCATCACCATTTATTTTATTATATTCTTTGGCTCGGTAGGCATAGCTGTCGCTTTTACCTTCCGGGTCCTTTGTAGTCTCTGTAAGAAGAATTGAATTTACATTAGCAGTCTTTTTTACGTAAAGATGATAGCCCCCGTTTTTCTTATCAGCCACAAGGCGAACATCACTGGCCTTTATGCGCAGCTGCTGCTGTTTTGGAGTATACAAGGCTGTTTGTGAGCCTTCAGATTCACCTGAATTCTGGGCAAAAGTAATACCTTTCAGGGCCATCATAAAAATCATCAATACAAATATTTTTTTCTGCATAGGTAAATTATCGGCTAGACAAATAAAAAAATTGATTTATAATAGAAGAACTAAGGTTTAGTATTTATAAAAGCCTTTAGTATTAGTAAAAAAAGTCTCTGATTTCAAGCGACAAAACAAAATGAATACTCAAGAATTTGAACAGGTAGATATAAATTCCTTTCTCGATCATACAGAAGACGTAAGTCCGGCTGACAATAACGGTGCATTTACCGACCGGCAGAATGAACTTATAAATCAGCTTCTGGATTATACTAAGGAAAACGACAAGGAACATTATCAGACCTTTATGAACCGTATAATGGACTTAAATTCCATTGATTCATCGGTTTCGAAATTTCCTTCTCTTCTGGAACGCTCGGAACTTGCAGGCGGCACCCGTACCCGTACAACTCTCATTGAGTCACTCATCAAACACCAGGATACGGGCGACAGAACCCTGCGACTTCCTTCAAAGGCAGTCCTTGGAAAAAGTCTTCTTATTGCAAAGGCTCACACTCTTTCTAATTTTGCAAAATATACAGGCCATCTTGGAAAGGATTTTGAAAAGCTTTCCAAAGCCTTTGACACAGAAACAATTCTTTCTATGTTCTCTCTGCTTGCAGAGGATGTATATTTGAATTTGATTTCTGATACTGAACAGCCTATGGAATTCCGCCGGGAATGGGCACTTTCTTTGCTGCTCCTTTGGGAACACTGGAATGATGAAACCAGTGAAAATGTAGCGCCTATTCTTCAGTCTGTATGGACTGCCCGCCGCAAGCTTGCTCCTGCCTTTGGTACTATGATGGGAACAAGTGAGCTGCTTCTTATTTCCATGCAGATGGATGACCAGTGGATCAGCTTTATTAAACAGAAAATGGGAGACGATGGAGTTTCCCAGGCCATGGAAGAGTTTTTGTTTGGTATTTCTACTGAGCAGATTCAGTCCCTTCGCCAGATACTTAAAACAAAAGGAATCCCAGCCATTGGGCGTGATGAAGTTTCAAAGTTCCTCGGAGAGCATGTTAAAGCCGATGCCGGTTTGGACTACCGCGACTTCTACTCAATGTATACAATCCGCCGCGATAATGCACGTTCGCGAGCCCGCCTTCATCTGGAAGGCCCAAAAAAGACACTGGAAGATTACTTTATCCAGTTTGTAACCGCAGAAAACAAGGAGAAACAGAATAATGACACCTTCGCAAAATCCTGAAAAAGAAGAAGAAACTAGCTCAAAAAAAGTTCCTTACCATTTTGGAGAAAAGCTCCGTCAGGTTCGCGAGCACAGAGGCTACACTCTTAAGGTTGTTGCTCAGCGCGCAGGCGTAAGTGAAAGTCTTGTTTCTCAGATTGAAAGAAATCACGTCTCTCCTGCAATCGACACCCTGCTCGCTCTTGCAGATGTACTCGACATTAACCTTGAATATCTTTTTGAAGAATACCGTAAAAAGCGCCCGGTTCACATTATCCGTGCTGAATCCCGCGCCAGCGTAAAAGAAGACGAAGTTGTCTACGAAGAGCTGGCCCGCCCTGAATCCCCAACCGGCGAAGAATCTACCGAATCCTACATCATTAAGATTCCGGCAGGCTCCCACACCCACCACGGCTCCTTCGGCCACATAGGCCGCGAAATAGGCCTCGTGCTCAAGGGCCGCGCCAAGTTCACCTACGCCGGCCAGGAATACATCCTCGAAGAAGGCGACAGCGTTTCCTTCTCCTCAGGCTCCCCTCACGTCCTCGAAAACGACGGCGACACCACCATGGAAGCCGTGTGGTTCGTTACTCCGGCTGAGAGATTCGCGAAATAAGCAGGCTGTGCTTACCGCCCCCCCCTCTCTTTTAGTATATAAAGAAATACATAATTCACGACTGTTACCATAGAAACTGCGGAAGCAGAAAACAGGCTCCAAAACATCATCCCGTTTTGGGGCCTGTTTTTCTGCTGGGAGCAGTTTTTATGGTAAGATTTCTTAAATTGTATATTGAATTTATTTTTTTATGTCTGTATAATTATGTAATTTTATTGCATAATTATGCATTTCTTTATATTACGGAGGCAATGATGTCTAACAAATCTGAAGCAGCAATTCTTAAGAATCTGGAAAAACTGGCTGTCCACAATGACCCTATCGATCAGAAGCTCTACTCGCAATATGATGTAAAACGAGGCCTCCGTAATGCAAACGGAACTGGTGTTCTCGTTGGTCTTACCCGCATTGGTGATGTAGTCGGTTACGAATTAAAGGATGGTCAGAAAATCGCAATTCCTGGCCGACTTGTTTACCGCGGTTACAATGTAGAAGACCTCATCAAAGACGCAGAAAAAAACAAGCAGTTCGGTTACGAGCAGTGCGCTTATCTTCTGCTTTTCGGAGAGCTTCCAAATCAGGCTAAGCTTGAAGCCTTCTCTAACTATCTTGGCGAATGCCGTGTTCTTCCTGCAAACTTTACAGAAGACATGATTATGAAGGCTCCTTCAAACGATATCATGAACAAAATTGCCCGCGGTGTTCTTGCAAGCTATTCTTATGATGAGGATCCTGAAAACCGCAGCGTTAGCAATGTAATCAAGCAGTGTATTCAGCTGATTGCACGCTTCTCTACTCTGGCTGCATACGGCTACCAGGCTAAGCGCCGCTACTACGACAACAAATCTCTCTTTATTCATAATCCGAAGCCGGAGCTTTCTACTGCAGAAAACTTCCTCCGCCTTATCCGCTCAGACAAGCAGTACACTCGCCTCGAGGCTGAGATTCTTGACCTGGCTTTGATTCTTCACGCAGAACACGGTGGTGGTAACAACTCTTCTCTCACAGTTCACGTTGTTTCTTCTGCAGATACAGATACTTATTCTGCAATGGCCGCGGCCGTTGGTTCGTTGAAGGGACGCCGCCATGGTGGTGCAAACATCAAGGTTATGGAAATGATGGATGACATCAAGGCTAACGTAAAGGACTGGACAAGCGAAAAAGAAGTCGGTAACTACCTGAGAAAGATTGCAACAAAAGAGGCCGGCGACCGTTCCGGTTTGATTTATGGTATGGGCCACGCAATTTATACAATCAGCGACCCTCGTGAAGTGCTGCTCAAAGCTAAGGCTAAAAAGCTTGCAAAAGAAAAGGGCTGTCTCGAAGAGTTTGCTCTTTATGATTTGATTGAAAAGCTTGCTCCGGCCATCATTCAGGACGTTCACCAGTCAGACAAAAAGATTTGTGCAAATGTTGATATGTACTCAGGCCTTGTTTACTCTATGCTCAACATTCCGCGCGAGCTCTTTACACCAATCTTTGCAATTTCACGTATTGCCGGATGGTCTGCTCACCGCCTTGAGGAAATTGTCAGCGGCGGTCGTATCTACCGTCCTGCTTACAAGAACATCTCAAAAGAGCGCGAGTTTGTTCCGCTGATGGATAGAAAATAAAAGCCGGTGGAAGAGCGGTCCCTGAGGCTCTCGAAGGGCCGTCTCCCCGCAAAACGCACTATGTCAAAAGAACGCTTAGACAAATTACTCGCCCACGAGGGCTTTGGTTCAAGAAAAGATATCCGTAAACTTTTGCGCAGCTGCGAAGTCCTCGTGAACGGCAGCCGTACTTATGACCCCGGATTCCAGATTGACGCAGAAAATGACAGCATCAGCGTAGACGGAGAAGAAATCAACCTTCACAAAAATCTCTATCTGATGATGAATAAGCCTCAGCACTATGTCTGCTCCACAAAAGAAGGCGACCACGAAACAGTTTTCGACCTTCTGGACGACAGTCTGCGCACCCCATACCTACAGGACAAGCTTCACTTAGTCGGCCGCCTGGACATGGACACAGAAGGTCTTCTGCTTTTTACAACTGATGGAGAACTCACCCACCGTCTCATATCACCTAAATCCCATATCAGTAAAACTTACTTGTGTGGCCTGGAACACCCGGAAACTCCTGAGCACCAGGCTGAAATCACTAAGCAGTTCGAAGCCGGTATAGAAGTCGGCCCCGAAGACAACGAGCAGGGCTTCACCGCCCAGCCCGCCCAAATCACCTGGCTGAACGACAAAAACGCACACCTCACAATTTACGAAGGCAAATATCACCAGGTAAAGAGAATGTTCGTTGCCGTGGGAAATAAGATTGTTTATTTGAAGAGAATTTCAATGGGGCTGTTAAAGCTCGACAAAGAACTTGAACTTGGAAAATATAAAGAGCTCACAGATAAAGACCTGGAGCTCTTAGTATAATCTGAATTAAAAATTTATAACTTTTTTAGAAAGTATAATTTACACCGGTCACTATATTAAAACCCCAGAAATCGCATATAATAAGTTCTGTTTTGAATACACCTTCCAGATGCTCAAGGAACTGATATTTTAATCCGCCACCAAGGGGCATTGTGAATTCAAAAGCTGTTCCCGAACTATATTTACCTTTCTCCTTGGCAGAAATAAAACCAAGTCCACCATATACGAATGCATTCATTTTAGGCAGTGCGCTGAAAGCTTTGAAATCATAAAAATATTTTGTCGACATTCCCCAATATGAAGTTTTTAATGAATAACCGCCATAATCATGTGTAGCTGGAAATGAAATATGCAATCCAAGTTCAAAGCCCATATTCTTCAATGGTAAAGGTCTTATTCCAAAAACAGGCTCCATTCCGAAGCTTGCAATATTTTCACCACCATATCCATAAGTATCCAGTCCAATAACTCCGCCTGCATACATAGGTGGTCTTTCCGCGAACGCAAAAGAGCCAATCAGCATTGCGAATACAATAATCAATATTTTTTTCATTTTTCTCACCTTTTAGACTTTAGTTATACTTAATATATTAATTTCTGCTAATAGAATAATCAAGTATTTAGTCTGCAAACAGAACTGCATACATCAGATACCTTGTTAAAACCCCACTAATCAGATAAAATATCTGTGAAAAAATCACAAGGACGTTTTTAATGACAGATATCGAAATCGCTCAGAAAAACAAGATGATTCCGGTGGCTGATGTTGCTGCTAAAATTGGAATCACTGCAGACAAGCTTGAAAATTACGGGCCTTATAAGGCAAAGATTACTTTTGAAGAACTCCGTGCCCTTCAGGAAAAGGCTGCATCTAAGCCTGGTAAACTTATTCTTGTAACAGCCGTTACCCCTACTCCAGCCGGAGAAGGAAAGTCTACTGTTTCCATTGGTCTTGCAGACGGTCTCAACCGCATAGGAAAGAAAACTGTTGTTGCCCTGCGCGAGCCTAGTCTTGGACCATGCTTTGGTGTAAAGGGCGGTGCCTGTGGCGGCGGATACGCTCAGATTGTTCCAATGGAAGATATCAATCTTCATTTTACAGGCGATATTCACGCAATCTCAATTGCAAATAACCTGATTGCGGCCCTTATTGATAACCACTTGCAGCAGGGAAATGAACTTGGGATTGACCCTCGTACAATCAGCTGGAAGCGCTGTGTTGACCTCAATGACCGCGCTCTCCGCAATATCACAATCGGTCTTGGCGGACGCATGCAGGGCGTGCCTCGCGAGGACCACTTCTCAATTGCTGTTGCAAGTGAAATTATGGCGATTGTCTGCCTTAGCCGCACAATCAGCGAGCTTAAAGAGCGCATTGACCGCATTGTAATCGGCCAGAATTATGCCCGCGAAAACGTAACCTTTGGTCAGCTTAAGTGCACAGGCGCTGTTGCGGCCCTCTTAAAAGATGTAATTAAACCAAACCTTGTACAGACTCTCGAAAAGAATCCGGCCTTTGTTCACGGCGGACCTTTTGCAAATATTGCCCACGGCTGTAACAGCGTAAACGCAACTCTCTGTGCCCTTGCAACCGGCGACTATGTTGTAACAGAAGCTGGCTTTGCCGCAGACCTTGGTGCTGAAAAGTTCTTAGACATCAAGTGCCGCGCAGCAGGCCTCAAGCCAAGTGCCGTAGTAATTGTTGCAACAATCCGTGCCCTCAAGATGCACGGTGGTGTTGCAAAGGCAGACCTGGCAACCCCTAACACAGCAGCCCTGGAAAAAGGTTTTGCAAACCTCAAGACTCATATCGAAAACGTTGCAAAGTTCGGCTTGCCTGCCGTAGTTGCTGTAAACAAGTTTATTACAGATACAGATGAAGAAATCGCCCTGCTCGAAAAGCTTTGCCGCGACAACGGTTCAACAGCAGTTCTTTCAGAAGGCTGGGGAAAAGGCGGCGAAGGTGCCGCAGACCTCGCAAAGGTTGTAGCAGAAATTGCAGACAGCGGAAAAGCAGACTATCATCCGCTTTACGAGCTGGACCTTCCTCTCGCAGACAAAATCCGCACAATCGCAAAAGAGATTTACCGCGCCGCAGACGTTGAGTTTGACCCTGCCGCCCTCAAAAAGCTCAAGACCTTTGAGGACAATGGCTACGGAAAACTTCCTGTTTGCATCGCAAAAACACAGAACTCAATCAGCCACGACCCAAAGCTGATTGGCGCTCCAAGCGGCTATACCTTCCCGGTTCGCGACGTTCAGCTCTATGCGGGTGCAGGCTTTGTAGTTGCCCTTGCCGGCGACATCATGACAATGCCAGGCTTGCCAAAGGCACCAGCTGCTCTGGATATTGATGTTGATGATAACGGAGTAATTTCAGGATTGTTCTAATAATATGCGTCATGCTGAACTTGTTTCAGCATCTCTTTTAATATGGTTTCGATACGGCCTTCGGCCTACTCAACCACCGGCGATGTAACGGTGGTTGAGTGCTTCGCGAAGCGAAGTGTATCGAAACCACTTTTATTTTTGTGCTTTCAACTGAAGCAGCTCGCTTGTACACTTTATGATTCTCTTATTCTGGCGAACGAGTCGCTGAGCAAGAAGCTTAGAAAGGAAGAGACCATAGTGAGGATTTTTTCTGATAAGGTTTAAGAACTGAGTTTTTGGAATGCGGATAAGCTTTCCATCCTCGGCAGCCATGATTGTTGCAGAGCGGCGGTCGTTCAAAAGGAAGGCCATTTCACCAATGAACATATCCTTTGGAGACAAAACAGAAATCAGCTTGCGGTTTGCATAAACACCATAGCGGCCTGAAACAATAAAGTACAAATCGTTAGAAGGCTCGTTCTGGCGGCAGACAATATCAAACTTCTTGTATTCAACAGCTTTAAATGGAATCATGATTCCAGGAACTGTATTCGAAACGTTTACAATATTGTGAATATCAAAAGAAACTTCATTACCCTTATCATTATAGCGCAGGCCGGATACCAGAGATTTAGAAAGGGCAATTCCGCGGCCATGAGCCTCTTCGAGACCAGGTGCATCATCAGTCATGCGAGACTTCCAGTCAAAGCCCTCACCGTCATCTTTAATGGTAAATGTAGATTTATCTTTTCCAATTGTGTAGTCAATGTGAATCTTGCGCTCTGAATATTCCGGCTGGCGCAGCTTCTTATCAATCAAATCAAGAATAATACCGCCATTATTCAGCCATTCAGATTTTTCGTCATAGGTAATTCCACAGTTACCGTGCTCAAGAGCATTTGTAAGCAGCTCCATTAAAGTAGACTGAAGGGCAAAACGTCCGTCATCATCAATACGGTTTGTGCAGTAAAGATAGTTTACAAGGAAGGCAGTATAAAGCCGGATATCCATTGGATTGTTATCGCAGACAAACTGGCCGATTTCCTCAGAACCCATGCGGTCCTGCATACCACGGTTAAAAAGGAACTGCTGATTGCGGATAAGACTGCGCAAAAGGCCATCCAGATTCTGCTTAAAGGTATAAAGAGTCTGAACTATCAGAATGTTAGGATCCTTAAGGTCTTCAATTTTCTGAGCCGCAGAAGGACTTTCTGCAATGGCAATAATTCCACCATTATGGAGCCATGGGTCAGAACGGATTGCTTCGAGAATCGCATGACAATCAATATCTGTAGAAGTAAAATCCAGAATCTTTATTTCAGGGAGTTCATAATCAACAAAACTGAGAGCTTCATCTGTTTCAGGACAAAAAATTGGTTCAAGATAATTTGAATAACTCAAAGAAGCATTCTTTACAACACTAAGTACTTCCTGATTAGAAGAAGCCACCAGCAACTTTTTCATATAAATCTCCGTATATTTAAGTATGACCCAAATGCGATTCGAACGCACGACCTTCCGCTTAGGAGGCGGATGCTCTATCCAGCTGAGCTACTGGGTCTAAAAAATTATTCAAAATCGTAGTACACCCAGTGCTTTGCGAGACCGCCAAAACCGTCAACAAGTGCGTCAATGGTATTTACCGCCTCTGAATAATGACAGAGATAAGTCTTAGCTTTTATTTCTGCAGGCAGAGTAACGAGTTCATCATAAGCCGCGTGAACGCCACGGGAATAGCCCATAACATCACAGTCGTGGAAAATTACTTCAATCTTCGGATAATTATCCAGCAGGAACTTAAGTTGCGGTCTGTTAAACTGAGTGTCGGCTGTAAATAATATCCTATCATCAATAATCAGTCCATAGGAAAGCTGCGAATGTTTTAAAGAATTTTTTCTTGTAGTTACATGACGGGTTCTAAAAAGCTTGATATTAATTCCTTCAATATCAGCTTCATACATCTCAAAAGGTTTTTTCTGAATCTTAACCGGCTTAATCTGATTAAAATAATCATCAAAAGTCATTTTACCTTCTTCGCTGTACTGAATACCTCCACGAAGAGATTCATTCCACAAAGCCTTTTTAAATACATCAGTAATAACTATATTCAGTTTACGCTTATTGATATATTTTCCTGCAAGTGCCAGCTCTTCAACACCACCAATATGATCTGCATGAGGATGAGTCAAAAGCAGATTTTTTATATCGTTGATTTTTCCCCCGTAAACATTTTCAAAGGCATAAGAGCACAAGGTTCCACAATCAACTAAAAGATGGTGCTTACCTTTTATGATAAGCAGATTTGTCTGAAACGCAGTTTTAGTAAAAGCGTTGCCAGTACCAATAAAAAAGAGAGAAAGATGGCCGTCAGTGGTCAATTCAATGTTAGAAATGAATGGACGCGTTTTCATTGTCTTCTATTATAACACACTTTTATGAATTTGGTATACTTCTTCTACACCACTTACCAAAATACCGCCCATACCCATTTCCAGGGGTAATTTAATGTCCATATCATAACGGTCGCCCACAGCAAGGCAGTTTTCGGCAGAAATCCCCTCCAGCCCCCTGGCACAAGCTGATTTTGACAGGCGTTCAACCGCGGTCTCAAAAGGTTCCAGTGCAGGCTTAGACTTAAAGCAGGTATCAAGCCCTACAATTTCAGGGAAAAAATCCGAAACGCCAATAGCCTCAAGTGTTTTTCGAGCCGGCAGCACCGGATTATTCGTAACACAAATCAGCTGATATTTTTCCTGCAGAATCCCGAGCTCCGCAATAAGAGTTTCATCCCGGCCAAGAAAATCAGCCGGTTCAAGTAGTTCCCGCCGCCACTGAACGCTCTGTTCAATCGGTACTCCAAAGGCAAGCAGTGTATTTCCCAAGCTCACCTTGCTGCCCTCGTGTTCGGCCGCAAACTTCTTACGGTAATCGGCAACCATACGGCGGGCCTCATCAGCAGAAATCCCCCTCTCCTTTGCAAACTGGCGAACCTGACAGTCCACCTGCTCAAAGGCATAAGCCTGGTTAGTATACAAAGTTGAGTCTATATCAAAAATAAAGGCACGAAGGTCGGAAGGAATTTTATAGATTTTCATAAGCTCTCATCCTTACAATTTTTTCTGCCGCTGCAGGTAAAGATTCATAAGTTCCAAGCCCAGACCAGCCGGCACAGGCATCGCCTAAAAGTTCACTGTGAACAAAATGGTTATCTACCGGGCGAAGAATTTTCATTCCAAGCCTCTGCTCTTTTTCGCGTAAGAGTAATTCATCATTTGTCTGGCCGCCGGTAACTGCCATTTCAGAAGGAAAAGAAAGCCCTGCCGAGCCAGCCGCAGCCTTAAGAGCATTTACGCCCTTCTCCACTGCAGCAAGGCGCTCATTTTCAGAAAGTTCGCCGCTATCCGGAATAAGATAAGATACATTCCATAGTCCAGGCACAACAGAAGGCAGGGTACGCAAGCCCTGGCCGGTAACAGGACGGTCAGTACAAAAATTAAGGCCTTCAGAACTGCCGCAGCGGTCGCAAAGCCGGCCAGCCTTAAGGGTTCCGGTTCCAATCAGGGCCACAAGAAAATCAGGACCACCCGCAAAAACAGGACAGTTTTCATAGAGGCCACATATAGCCCCTGTTTTTACAAAAGCAGGAAAAAGCTTTTTATTGATTTTGCAGGCCGCAAGCATTTCATCATTCCAGTAGGCTTTTTCAAAACGCTCTTCCGGAAGAATTGTTACGGACTTTCCAGTAAGTACGTAAATCAGATACTCCGGACCCGAAAAAAGAAGCTTTGTTTTTTTCCAGACCTGGGGAAATTGATTTTTAATCGAAAGAATCTTTGGAATAAAAAGAGAAGCCCGGGCCGCCTCAGGAATATCAGCAGCCACAGCTGAAGTATCCTCGTTCCATCTGAAGGTAAGGCCACAATCAGTTACCACAGTAGGTCCGTTACCAGAAATACAAATACCGCAAATCTGCACATCTTTCAGCCCGCGGGTCACCTCTGCCTTTGCCTGCAAAAAAGCATTATACCAGGAGCAGGCAACAAAGCGGTCGTGAGGTTCTTCAAATGGAACAGCGCAAAAAGAAACGACCTCGCCCACCGCCGTAATCAAACCGGCTTTAAGCGAAGTCGTCCCAATGTCCACGCATAAAATTGCGTCAACCATTATTCTTTACTCGTGCTTTACAACCTTCTCAATAATATTTCTATTATCAAGCAGTTCGCTCAGCGACTGGTTGTAGTGAATGCGGGTAATAACGTTTGCAAAAAGGCCGCTTACATCAGTGCTGATGTACCATTCGCGCTTCAAAAGCTCTTCGTGGTAAACAGCGTTAGTACCAATAATGCGGTAGAAGAGGCCCTTTTCATAGGCTTCATCAAAGTTCTTGATAGCATCGCCGGTAAAGAAAGGAAGGGAAATGGCACAAATAACTTTTGTAGCACCCTGACCTTTCAGGAACTCCATAGCCTTAAGCAGAGTTCCACCGGTTCCAAGCATATCATCAGCAAGGAAAGCAACCTTACCCTTTACATCACCGAGGAGCTTAACAGACTTAATATTTGTAGAATGAGCATCCTGAGTTACGATAGAGTAATCGCGCTCCTTGTAAATCATAGCAAGCGGCAGCTTGAGACCGCTGGCATAAAATTTATTTCTATCAATAGCACCAGTATCAGGAGAAACAATAACAAGGTCTTCTGTTTTTCCGGTCAAATCTACGATCTTAGAAAGCTCGCGGATAATCTGATAGCTGGCATGAAGGTTATCAAGATTACAGGTAGAGAATGCATTAACGATTTCTCGTGAGTGAAGATCGAGAGTAATAATTCGGTCAACACCCTGCATTTCATAAATGTGGCCAAGCAGACTTGCAGTAGTCCCTCGCGGCCCTTGCGTTTGTGCTGTCTTGCATAAGGATAAGCCGGAACAACCAGAGTGATTTTTTCGGCACCTGCAATTCGCACGGCATCAATAGTTACAAGCAGTGAAACAAGATGATCATTTACAGTCATCTTAATTTTGTTAGCACCGCCGTTGAGAGAAAGCACCTCGTGGTTTTCAACATCCTGGAAAATAAAAACATCTTTTCCGCGGACTGTTTCCAACAACTCAGTTTTCACCTCACCATTGGCAAAATAAGTAAAGCGCGCATTTACCTTGAAAACAGGCGGGCGGTACTTATCGGTTGCACCTCTTATGCACAGATCAGACGTCTGCAAATCATTCTGCAGATTGATTCTGTTCACAAGCTCTTCTTTAGTCAGCTCATAACGCTTAGACAATACATCGTTCTTCAAGGTGAAGCGGTGTTTGTACATGTGTTTAAGGTGCGTTATGACTTCATTGGCGAAAGCTTCGCCACCAGGACACGCAACAATCGCTAGACTTGTTGGTTCTGTATAAGGCATATCAAACCTCTTTATATAGTGGGATGCTTAGAATATATCAGATTGTTGGCTTTTTAGGAAGTGGGGCAAGACTTTCAAAATGTGGGGAGGAGCCCCTCCCCTCGCTCCCAAGCAAGTCGCTCCACGAAGCGCCCCTGCAAGCAGGGCCGCTTCTCTCCGCTTTGTTGCTTGTCCGCTACCCCACCCAGCGGGGCTCAAACGCCGCCCCGCAACGCCCGGCTTTATTTACTTTTTTGTAAAGCTTCTTCAATTCTATTTACAAAAGACTCTCCCCAGTATTCGCAGAGTATTTCGCGGGCCTGCGATTGAAGTTCGGGGATAACCGATTCTTTCAATTGTTTAATATTATTTGCAAGATAAGAACAGCTTTGCAATTGCAGGGCTTCTTTTTGTGTTTGAGAATAACGATCAAGCGGAAGTTCTTTTACTGTCTGAAATAGAATTGTAAATACATTTGCTGTTGAACAGATTTTTTGCCAGCGATCCAGGCTTGAAATTTTCTGGAACGAAGAAATTCCGGCATCTACATAATAGCGGTAAACTGGTTGTTTTATTCCTGCATATTTTTTTGCTTCATATGAAATAAAAAAGTATTGGAGAAAATCTTCTGCAAAAACACAGTTCGAAAAAGGAATATGAGAAAGTGCTTCAAGATAAGTTTCTCGCCTGATAAGTTTAGCCCATAAAAAGCCAGTATGATTTTTCTGTACCAGAAAACCATCAAAAACTGCCTGCTCTGTAAGTACACCCTCATAGATCTTATTTGCGTTTTTCTGCATTTGAGAAACGCGTTTTTGAATTATAGTATCAGAGATATTTTCTATTGCAACAACCTCTGCTCCACCATGAACAATATCAGCCCCTGTACTAATTGCAGTTTCATAAAGAACCTTTAATGAATCTGGTAAAAGTTCATCATCACTATCCAGAATGATGATATAGGGACTGTTTGCAGCTTCTATTGCCGTACGTCGTGCTTCCAGAAGTCCAATATTTGTTTTGTGCTCGCGATAAATTATACGGGCACGTGGGATTTTATGTTCTTTCCGAAACTCTTTTATAATTTTATAACAATCTCTGCCAGTTTCGTCAGTACCAGAACTTCCATCGTTTACAACAATAATTTCCCATTCTGCGAACGATTGAGCTGCTACAGATTCCAATGCCCGAAGCAGCGTACGTTCTGCGTTGAAAACAGGAATACAGACAGAGACTTCCGGGAGCTTTCTTTTAGTCGCCAATTCCAAAATAAGTACCTGTAACAGCTGTAGCGTAAAAACTTACATTAACATCTACTGCTGAAATAGATTCATCAAGAAGGTTTACAGTAACAACCCGATTCTTATTTTCACAGGTATTTGGATCTTTTGTAAGTGGCGCATCAAGATCAATATAAACTCCGTCATCAGCAACAACAAGAATATTATCATCAGGTCTTCTGGCAATAAACTTTCTTGCACCATAGAAATACTGATTTTCCTGATCTTCTGGTGGTGTTATAGGAGAAGATTCCAAGAGCTCCCCGTTATTGTTATAGGTATTTCCCAAGTACATTCCTAGATAGTTGCTTCCATTTGTCCATGTAGATAATGAAAAACCACTACTCAAATCTATTTTCGCAATACCACCTGCACTTACAATATTATAAATCGTTTTTTCAGAATTTAAGAAATTATTAGGTGAGTCATTATTATTTTGATATTTATAACATGCTATATACAATGTGTTTCCAAATAGTTGAAGATCAGATGCCTGATAAGCTAAATAACAAGTCTCTTTCTCTTCTTCATTTAAAGTAATTGTTCCATCAGATTCAGAAATTCTGTATTTTGTTAGTACAAAATCATAAAGTTTAATCAAATAATCATTACCACCAATTGAAGTAACAATCAGAGAGCTCCAATTACTAGCATAAAAATTTTGATTAGAATAATATGAAATTTCATTTGTAGAAAGATTCAATTTCACAAAATAATTTCCATGCACCGTGTATTCTCTCTTTATCTGTAATGGAAAATAAAGAGAGTTGTTATAATAAGTTAGACAATCAATTTGTATTATAGAACCTGCATTATTTCCTTCAAAATCTCCCGGAAATTTCGCATGTATTAAATTGCTCAAACCTAGCCCCTGTAGTATACCTTCAGTTTTCGCTAATTTATAAATTTCTTCATTTTCAAAATAATAAATACAATCATCAGCAAAACAAAATGTATTTGAAGTAAACATCGGGCTTGTAATAGACTCTCCTCCTGAAATACTAGAAAACAAACTTGCTCCTGTTGTAAATGAAACAGATTTTGGTGTATCAATTACAAGTTTAGATTGTGTATTCTTCTGATATTTCAATACATTCTCAGCATCTCTTCCATTAAACAGTATAATTGGATGATTACTGTCTGGAGATAAAAATTGTTCCACAAAGAACTCTCTGCCATCCAGACGAATTGTAACAGTATTTGAACCGCTTTTTACGGTAAACTCGTTGGAATAACCTTCTACTGTTTCTGAAAATAAACCTAAGCTTTCATGCATGTCTTCCATCATTCTTGTATATTCTTCTTCGGACATCTGAGAATATACTTCTCTAAACGCGTCTTCATCTATTTCTTCGCCAAACGTAAGAGCAACTTTTATCTTGATTTTACTACCAACGGGTATATTTTCAATTGAAATTGGAGTACCCACAGAAGTATCGAAAAAACTTTGAAGAGTAGCACAATACTCTTCTTCGGAATCAGCATTAACGATTGATTTTGAGAAATCTTTTTGTACACTTGTTTCAAAATTTCCAAGAGTAGAAACTTTAATACTCATTTTGTAAACCATGAAGTTATCAAAATCACTACCGCTTGTATGTCTGATAGTTCGTGATACACTTCGATTTTTTGAAAGATTCTGTCCAAGATATCTTGCGACGCGGCCTGCATCTAAAGTAATTGAACCTTCCCCTTTCTGAGAAATACCGTTGCTGCATGAAAGAAAAAAAACAGAAAGAGTTATAAAAATCAAAGAGAGACGTATTTTCATAAAAATCTCCTACATAGGTAATTGTTCTTATAATTATACCTTATGTTTTTATAATCCGTCAAACTCTCGTGTTTTTTTTTCTACAAGAAAACTATTACATCATAAGATGACAAAACCATTAAGGTGATTTATAATGCAAGTACTTTTACAAGAGAAGAAAATGAAAAATTCAGGAGTGATTATTTAGCTGTGAATTTACATGATTATGATATAAGATACGAGGCTCTCCAGGAAGGTGCAGCCGTTGGTGCACAACAGAAGGCTGTGAAAGATGCTGTAAACTTTCTGAAAGAAGGAGACTCTCCTGAAAAAGTAGCACGTTGCATTGGATTACCTTTGGAAGAAGTAAAAAAACTAGCTGCTGAAATTACAGAAAAACAATAACAACACATAATGAATAAGGGCTGGTCTAAAAGACCAGCCCTTATTCATATATTTCTAAATTATTTTAGACTAGAGCTTTGGATACTTATCAAAGTATGCTTTAGTTTCCTTAGCAACAAGGCCGCTCAAAACAAGCAGAGAGATACAGTTTGGAATTGCCATGAGACCGTTTGTGATGTCGGCAATTGTCCATACGGCAGAGATTGTCATGTAAGGTCCGATTGCAACTGCGATAATGTAGAGCCAGCGGTAAACCTTAACTACAGCCATGTTTCCACCAGTCAAATATTCAAGACATTTTTCTGAGTAGTAGTCCCATCCGAGAATTGTTGTGAATGCAAAGAATACGAGACAGAGCATAAGAAGGAACTGAACAGAAATATTGTCACCACCAAGAATTGCAGAGAAAGCACGTGAAGTAAGAGCAGCTCCAGTTGCACCAGAGTTCCATACATCGCCACCGGCAAGAACGATTGAAAGACCTGTCATTGTACAGATGATAAGAGTATCAATTACAGTACCAGTCATGTTTACCATACCCTGCTCAACAGGTTCATCTGTCTGAACGGCAGCAGCGGCGATAGGAGCAGATCCAAGACCAGCCTCGTTAGAGAAGATACCGCGGGCAATACCCTTCTGCATAGCCATGCGGATGATTGTTCCGGCAGCAGCACCGGCAATAGCCTTAACACCAGTGTCTACACCAAAAGCACCCTTGAAAATCAGAGCGAAGGCAGCAGGAACGCGGGTAGCATTCATAATGATTACAGAAACACCGAGGAATACATAAATAATAGCCATTACAGGAACAACCTTTTCTGCAACCTTAGAAATACGCTTAAGACCGCCAATTACAACAAGTGCAGTTGCGATTGTGATGATTGCGCCACCAATTACTGTAGCCCATGTATAATCATTTCCAAAAAGAGTGAAAGCAATGTGTTCTTTATTTGCATCGAATGCGTTCTGAACAGCACCACAAATACCGTTTACCTGAGTAAATGTACCGATTCCAAAAAGACCTACGAGAGTTCCAAAGATTGCAAAGAGAATTGCAAGCCATTTCCAGTTTTTACCCATACCCTTTTCAATTACATAGAAAGGTCCACCAAGAACGTGTCCATCTTCCTTAACCTCGCGGTACTTAATAGAAAGCATACATTCTGCATACTTTGTAGCTGTACCAAGAAGGGCAGCAACCCACATCCAGAAAAGAGCACCAGGACCACCGGCAAGAATAGCAGTAGCAACACCTACGATGTTACCAGTACCAATTGTTGCAGAAAGGGCTGTACAAAGTGCAGAGAAGCCCGAAAGCTCACCTTTTCCTTCGTTTTCTTTGAAGATGCTCTTAAAAGCACGTCCGAGCTTTGTAAACTGAATACCGCGTGTCGCAATTGTCATTACGATACCAGTAACAAGAATGAGGGCGATTGTTGGGATTCCCCATACAATGTCGTCGATAGTGTTTAGGATTTGTTCAAACATGTTGTTTGTCCCCTTTAAAAAAATTAAGAGCTGGCTCTCAAAAACCAGCTCCCTAAAGAGTAAACAGAACGTATATATTTTATATTGCTCCGTCCCTTATGCCTGAGATATCAGAAACTTCTTACAGAAATATGCAGGAAGCTTTCCTAACCCTTCGGCGTCCTGCGGGAATGCAGGAACTCTCCAGAGAAGGTGTGGATAGGAGTCGAACCTACCAATGATGGTTTTGCAGACCAGTCCCTTACCGCTTGGGTACCACACCAAAAAAAATGTATGTTTAATATATAGAAGATAGAGGGGATTGTCAATACTACATACCTTTTTTCCAGGCTTCTTCCAGAACAGATTTTAGGGAGGCAGTGAAGAAGGTTTGCAGGCACTGGCGGAAGATTTCTTTGTCCAGGTCTACGCTGTGGCGGATGTACCAGATAATCTGGGAACTTAAGAGATTTGAATAGCTGTAGCCTACAAAGGATTTTAAGTCTTCAGAAAATGTAACTTTGTTCTGGCTACCATAATATTCAATTGTGGCCCGCACAAAATCAAGCAGGTCCTTTTCAAAAATGATTTTGAGCTGTTGTTCTCCAAGAGATTCATAAGCACACTGGCAGAGGGGCTGATTTTTATCTATATAATCAAGCACAAAATCCATTGCCTGAGGAATACTTGCATTAGCCTGATGGAAGGAATCTACTATATTTTGCACTTCTCGTGAGTAAGTAAAAGAAAGCAGGTCGTAGTTATTTTCAAAATGATAATAGAAAGTATTGCGGTTGATATTACAGGCCGCAACAATATCCTGCACAGTGATTTTTGAGAAAGGCCTGTCTTTAATCAGCTTTTTAAGGGCTTCAGCCATCTGATTTTTTGTTTCCGAAGGATTTTCGCTCATATATTCATTATTAGACATTCTCTAAAATTTGTCTATTGTCTTAAAAAAAGGTTTTTATTAAATTTGTTAGTATGGTCAAACAACTTCGAAAGAATAAATTTCTCCGTTATACCGTATTTGCTGCTGCGGTTGTATTTTTTGTATTTATCACAATTCTCGTAACACGTAAAAAGCCTTTGCCGGAAAAGGAAGATGCCCTGCCGGCGGTTGTCATTCAAAAGCCCGTCAACGGAAATCTTGTAGAAGCCGTTACCATTTCGGGCTATGTAGAAGCAAATGCTATGATTCCTGTAGTTCCTTTTGTTTCAGGAACAATTATTGACTACCCTGCCCGTGCCGGAGTCTTTGTAGAAAAAGATACTCTTCTTGCTAAGATTGATGATGCGCCATTCCGCCAGCAACTGAAACAGGCAGAGGCTGCTTACTTTGCCGCCAGAAGCACTTTTGACAGAATTGAAAAACTTTTTAAGGCAGGTTCCACAAGTCAGCAGAATTATGATTCAGCTAAGGCCCAGGCTGATGCTTCAAAGGCCCAGTACGACCTCGCAAAGCTTCAGGTTGATTACACGGAGGTCCGCGCCCCTGTAGACGGAACAATTTTGATTGCAGACCAGGCTGTAGGTGATATTGGGAACCAGAGTCAGCCGATTGCAGTTCTTGCAGACCTTTCAAATCAGGTAGTTCGTCTTAAGGTACCTGAAAAATATTACGACCTTTTTACACTCGAACGCGAAAATCTTTCTGTAAAGGTGACCCGCCCTGCAGAAAAGAATATGTTTGAAGATGCAGTAACTACAGCTA
>Ga0247608_10002838_pt1 | contig 20936 bp, 9 predicted proteins | sample 176DNAGHGlowgp2_FD_193490 | JGI IMG/M metagenome (GOLD analysis project Ga0247608, IMG submission 193490) | Sheep rumen microbial communities from Palmerston North, Manawatu-Wanganui, New Zealand - 1766 DNA GHGlow gp2 | ecosystem: Host-associated > Mammals > Digestive system > Stomach > Rumen ...
GCTACTGTAGGTTATAAGTTCAGACTGTAATCATAATTCGATAATTATATATAATTGGCTTTGGGGCACACCTTATATTATAGGCGTGCCCCAAAGTATTTTTTTACGAATAACTTGCACAATCCAATAAAAAAGCGTAAATTTGCAAGCGGAATGAAAAAACCAAAACAAGATATGAAAACGCTAAACAATCTATGCCTCGCAATTTGTGCAAGGCAACGCCGCATGGCGATTCTCTTTACAGTTTTAATAGCTCAGTTCCTTCTGCTTTCGTTGACAGCAACGGCTCAGCGACAGGTCATCAACCTTAAAAGCTGGGAGTTTTCACACGACAAGGAATCATGGGAGCAGGTGCAGATACCTCACGATTGGGCCATCAGCGGACCATTCGACAAGAAGTGGGACCTGCAGACGGTGCGTATAGTGCAGAATGGCGAGAAGGTTGCTACGGAGAAATCGGGCCGCTCGGGTTCGCTGCCATGGATAGGCAAGGGATACTATAAGTGCACAGTCCGTAGTTCACAGTTCAATGTGCAGGATGCTGTGGCCATGCTGCAGTTTGACGGTGCCATGTCAGAGCCTACCGTATATGTCAACGGTAAGAAAGCAGGCTACTGGGCATACGGCTACAATGCCTTCCGCCTCGATGTTACCGACCTGCTGAAGAGCGGCGACAACGTGATAGAGGTGGAACTGCAGAACCTGGAGGAAAGCAGCCGCTGGTATCCTGGTGCCGGACTGTATCGTCCCGTTGAACTGGTACTTACGCCAAAGACGCATATAGACCCTTGGGCTACGTCGGTGCGCACCATCGGACTCAAGGAGGGCGTTGACAACCACGGTCGCACTGAACCACAGGCTACCGTAGCATACGAAACAAAGATTGTGGCACCGGCAGGCGACGTGGCTTGCGTAGTGGAGGTGCTCAACGACAAGGGATTCATGGAGGCTGGCAGTCACTTTGACTTGCCTGCCGATGGTGTTATAAAGACCGAACTGACACTGAGCAAGCCAAACCTGTGGTCGCCGGAGTCACCTTATTTATATAAGGTGCGCACAAGGTTGTTCCGTAACCATAAGATTATAGACGAAACGATAACCAACCTCGGCGTGCGCACCGTCAGTGTAAGCAAGGAAGGAGGCTTCCAGCTTAACGGAGTGACACGCAAGATACAGGGCGTGTGCCTGCACCACGACCTCGGTCCGCTTGGTGCTGCCATCAACAAGGCTGCGCTTATACGTCAGGTGAAGCTGATGAAGGAGATGGGATGCGACGCTATCCGTACGTCACACAATATGCCTTCTACATGGCAGATGGACGTCTGCGACTCGCTCGGCATGATGGTCATGGCAGAGAGTTTCGACATGTGGATATACCCTAAGTGTAAGAACGGCTATGCACGCTTCTTCAAGGAGTGGGCAGAGAAAGACATTACCAACCTCGTGCTCAACCACCGCAACCATCCGTCAATCGTGATGTGGAGCATAGGTAACGAGATACCAGAGCAGGGCGACAAGAACGCCGGTGTGGAATGGTCAACAAAACTGCAGAACCTGTGTCATGAACTCGACCCGACTCGTCCTGTCACTCAGGGCTTGGACCGTGCAGACAATGCCATTGCCAGCGGTGTGATGGGATTGATGGACGTACCGGGCATCAATTACCGCACGCAGAAGTACGACAAGGCTTTCCACACCACAGGTCACGGATTTATCTTGGGCAGCGAGACGGCAAGTACCGTCAGTTCGCGAGGCGCGTATAAGTTGCCGTATGTGGCGAGCAACCGCGCCGTATATAAAGACGGACAGTGCTCGGCCTACGAGACGGAGTGGTGCCCATGGAGCAACCTGCCAGAGGTTGACTTCGAGGATATGGATGACCTGCCATACACCATAGGTCAGTTCGTATGGACCGGCATAGACTACCTTGGCGAACCTACTCCATACGATGAATACTGGCCAAGCCGCTCATCATACTTCGGCATCTGCGATCTTGCAGGACTGCCAAAGGACCGTTACTACCTCTACCGCTCTGTATGGAACAAGAAGGAGCACACACTGCACATCGCTCCGCACTGGAACTGGGGCAAGGACATGATAGGCAAGGTAGTGCCCGTTCAGGTATTCAGTGACTATGATGAGGCTGAGCTCTTCGTTAATGGCAAGAGCCAGGGTCGCGTCAAGAAAAACAAGAAGGTTAACCGCGACGCGCAGGGCAACCAGATCACTGGCACCGAGGCTGCCAACCCTAACCGCGGCAATTGGGACGCAAAGGAGAATACGGGCAATTCGCCAAATCTTGACCGCTACCGTCTGCGCTGGATGAACGTGAAGTATGAGCCAGGTGAGATAAAGGTGGTGGCTTACGACAAGGACGGCAATGAGGCTATGACCAAGATTGTGCGCACAGCCGGCGAACCAAGCGAACTGTCACTGACATGCGACCGCCCTATAATCAAGGCTGACGGTGAAGACTTGTGCTATGTTACCGTAAGCATGACCGACGAGGATGGCAACTTCTGTCCGCTGGCAGACGACCAACTGACATTCGAGGTAGAGGGCGAAGGCGAATTCAAGTGCGTCTGCAACGGCGATGCTACGTCGCTCGAACCATTTACAAAGCCTACGATGAAACTCTTCAATGGTCAGCTCGTGGTTACAGTAAAGAGCACCACCAAGCCGGGCAAGATGACGCTGAAGGTGCGCCGCCCTGCTACGTCGCAGAAGACAAAGAAGCAGGCATTCGTAAGCAATGAGATAGAGTCAAGCATAGAAATCACGACAAAGTGATGATACTGAATTAGCATGCAGCGCAGATGTCAGGCGCAAGCATCGCTGATATTACGAAAAACGACCGCTCGGCAAAGCTGAGCGGTCATTTTTAGTTTTGGCGCAGATTGAATCGTTAAATAAAACGAGTTAAAAGTAAAGTTCCTTAATAGGCCTTGCAGGTTAGCAATGTAAATATTAATTTTGCGTCATGAATCAGAATTTCAATACCTTGAAGTTGACTTTGCAGTTAAGGCTGAAAATGTTTTGCCGTATGTTCAGTCTTGGAGGGATGGTCTTTGGTATCATTATGGCAGCATTAATGGGGTCGCTGCTATTTACTGCCTATACCAGCACCAATAGATACGCTACATTATTCATAGCAATCCTTATACTGTTAATGACAGACGGTAAAAGGGGAGATAAGAGGTTCCTGGCGCTTACCTTCGCGAAACCGAGATATGTGATGATGGCAGACTATGTGGTCCTTAGCTTGCCTTTCCTCATAGTCTGTATGCTAAAGGGTGAATGGTGGCAGATGATGGCAATAACGTCTGTAGCCATTATTCTTCCTTATCTGCATGGCAAAAGGTTTAGGTTAGAATTGCGTGTACCATTGCCTTTCATGTATCGCGGTGGTATAGACTTGTTGTATTCCATCAGAATAATATGGTGGTTGTATCCATGTTTATTTACGGGCGCAATTATGGGAGTGGTTTATGATAACATAAACCTGTCGGTGGTATGTACGATGTTGTGGACTCTCTTTATGTGTATAAGCATGAGAGACCCAACTCCTTTGGCATTGAATTATAGTGGACTGCGTCCGTTCATTATTGAAAATGTCATGATGGCGGTACAAGGTGCGGTAATATGGCTTGCTCCATTGCTTGTGGTGCTTTACTTTGGAGGAGAAGGAATATCATTACCAGTCCGATTATTGTTGAGTGGAGTTATTTCGGTTACTGCCTGCGTATTTATGAGATATGTAGTTACTAATACATTCTTTGTCGTTTTCAATGTCCTCATGCATGCATTCCTATATGGATTCTCCGTCTTCTGCTTGTGGGGATATCCTATGCAGATAATTGTCATTTTCACTTATATAGTACTTTCAAAGAACAAATACAGTCGCTTATGGAATTAATGCATATAAATAATGTATCAAAAAGATATGGTGAGTTGGAGGTGTTGAATGATGTCAACTTGGATTTCCAACAAGGTGTAATATATGGTCTCGTAGGTGAGAATGGTGCAGGCAAGACAACATTGTTTAATTGTATTATGGGACTGACGGACTACCAGGGTGAAGTGACGCATGCAAAGGACTTGTCTATTGGCTATATGCCGGCAGATGCTTACTTCTATCCTCTGATAACGGCGAAGGAACACATTGAGTTCTGTGTGAGGGCAAAGGGTATGTCGATAGAAGAGGAAGAAATACAGCGACTGAATCAAGTATTTGAACTTCCATTGAATCGCTTTGCCTCACGTTTTTCTACAGGAATGAAGAAAAAGCTTGCATTCATGACACTGCTATTACAAAAGAATGCCCTGATGATTCTTGACGAGCCCTTCAACGGAGTAGATCTTAAAGGATGTATCAATATGCGCAACATAATAAAGGAAGCTAAGGCTGATGGAAAGACTTTCATTATTTCGTCACACCAGATATCAGCATTACGTGAGATTTGCGATAGTATAGACTTCCTTTGTCAACATTCGATGAAGAAACGCTACAAGGATGAATCGGTAGAGGAGATAGAGGAGGATATTCTGAAAATGATATAGTAAACACATTATGCCAAATACAATGTAAAAGCATATATTTCTCAGAGTAATTTCAGTGAATTTGCAGAGTAATTTCAGTGAATTTGCAAAGTAATTTCAGTGAATTTACTTTTAATACCCTATGCTTTTATATGGAAAAGGCATAGCAGTATAGTAGGAACAGATGCCATGTGACTGCCAATTTGACCGGCGGAAAGTTTAAGAAAGTTTTCGTAAGGTTAAAAACTTAGGCGGAAAGTTTAAGGAAGTTTACGGGAGTTTAAAATCACTGACAGCCTGACACATAGGCACAGAGATTGCAATAATGTAGGCAAAGGCAAACGAAAAGAGGCAACGTATGGAAAGAGCCCCAATGAAGTAGCCCGTAACATGTCTAACTAAATTTATAGGAGGTTTTATTATGTTACCTACAATGTATTCAAACAACAACAATTGGATTCCTTCAATCTTTAACGACTTCTTTGCAGACCCTTGGGTACCGTCAAAGATAGCAGGCACGGCTCCGGCTATTAACGTCAGTGAGGACAACAAGGAGTATAAGGTGGAGGTTGCTGCACCTGGCATGACGAAGGATGACTTCAAGATCAACGTGGCAAACGATGAACTTGTGATATCCATGGAGAAGAAAACCGACTCGAAGGATGAAGAAAAGGATAAGAAATACCTGCGTCGCGAGTTCAGCTACAGCAAGTTTGAGCAGCATCTGACACTGCCTGACAATGTAGAGCGCGACAAAATCTCTGCAGGTATGAACGACGGCGTGCTGACTATCGACATACCAAAGATGACAGAGGAAGAGAAAGCGCAGGAGATGCACTATATAGAAATTAAATAAGAGATAAAATCAGGATAGTGCAAAGATAGATATCGTAACGACAATTCTTGCTTGTAAGTGAGAATTGTCGTTTTTAGTTTTTTTGATTTTGTAATTTCGACAAAGCACTTTTTTACGTTTTGTCACTTTTTTGCCCTTTTTTCTGTAGTTTTGTTTCGGTTTCTCGAAAAAAAAATGTAATTTTGCATTTCCAAAAAAATAAATAACAAACCAAACAACAACAATAACAAAGAAAAAATGTTCAAGAATTTCAACGGCATCCATCTTGTAGATGCATACCACAAGATGCGCCAGGAGAAAAAGAGTCATCCTTCAAGGGTGATGAAAAAAACCTTAGAGGCAGTCATTGTGGCTGTCATAACACTCATACTGTGGAACCTTCCTTCCACGGCCTTCGGTATAGAAGGACTCAACGTGGTGCAGCAGCGCATCATAGCCATCTTTGCCTTTGCCACGTTGATGTGGATTATGGAGGTAGTGCCTTCATGGGCTACGTCGGTAGCCATCATCGGCGCCATGCTGCTTTTCTGCAGTGATTCGGGTATTAAGTGGATGTGCGACCCTGAAGAAGTAGGCGAACTTCTATCATACAAGAGCGTAATGGCATGTTTCGCAGATCCTGTCATCATGCTGTTCATCGGTGGCTTTATCCTTGCCATAGCAGCAACGAAGACCGGTCTGGACGCTCAGTTGGCAAAGACGTTGCTGAAGCCTTTCGGCACGAAGAGCGACAACGTGTTGCTGGGTTTCCTGCTCATCACCGGCTTGTTCTCAATGTTTGTCAGCAACACAGCCACGGCAGCCATGATGCTCACCTTCCTTACACCGGTGTTCAAGCAGTTGCCACCAGAAGGTAAGGGACGCATTGCACTGGCACTGTCTATACCTATAGCAGCCAACCTCGGTGGTATGGGTACTCCTATCGGTACGCCACCTAACACGATAGCGCTGAAATACCTCAACGACCCAGAAGGACTTAACCTCGGCATAGGCTTCGGTCAGTGGATGCTCTTCATGGTGCCGCTCGTAGTCGTATTGCTGTTCCTCGGTTGGGTGTTGCTGCGCAAGTTCTTCCCATTCTCTCAGAAGACTATCGAACTGAAGATAGAGGGCGGCATGAAGCGCAACAAGCACACATACATAGTGATTGCCACGTTCTTCATTACCGTACTGCTGTGGCTGCTCGATACCGTTACTGGCATCAACAGCTATACCGTGGCACTGATACCATTCGTGGTGTTTGCCCTTACGGGAGTGATAACACGTAAGGACCTTGAGGAAATCAACTGGTCGGTAATCTGGATGGTAGCCGGTGGCTTCGCCCTTGGCTACGGACTGAATGCCTCAAAACTTGCAGAGCGTGCGGTGGAGAGCATACCGTTCGGTGACTTCTCGCCAATCCTCATACTCGTGCTCTCAGGTCTAATCTGCTATGCACTGAGCAACTTTATCAGTAACTCTGCCACGGCGGCTCTGCTTATGCCGATCCTTGTGGTGGTATGTACGGCAATGGGCGACAAGCTCGACGCCATCGGTGGCACATCTACGGTGCTCATCGGCGTGGCAGTTGCAGCGTCAAGTGCCATGGTGCTCCCAATCTCTACACCGCCAAACGCATTGGCGTATGCCACAAACCTCGTAGAGCAGAAGGATATGGCAAAGATGGGACTCATCATTGGTATAATATCCATGTTGCTGGGTTACGCACTGCTTTACTTCGTAGGTCAGGCACACTTGATTTAATGTAAATTTAATGTATAAGGTATAATGCAAAAAAAGTATGATTACGCGATAGTAATCATACTTTTTTGTTTTACCAGACGTTCAAAGGAGGTTTCTTACTTTTGCAGATGATTCCAAAGGATGTGGCAGTGCGGCTTGCAAGTAACTACATGCTCCTGTCGTCAGGTAGGTTTATCATTGCCGTAAACCTCTCAAGGTCTTCCTGTGCCAATGGCGGCACTCCCTCCAACGGATAGCTGATGCCCAACTCCTTATATTTATATACCCCCATGGTATGATATGGCAGCAGGTCAATGCGCTCTATGATATCCTTGTAGTCGCTAAGAAACTGTGCCACGCCTTTTACGTGTTCATCGTCGGCAGTGCGTCCAGGCACTAATACGTGGCGCACCCATATAGGCTTGCCGATCTCTTTCAGGTGGTCAAACCACTTTCTGTTGTTGTTTCGACTGATGCCGGTGTAGCTTTTGTGCAGGATGTCATCGGCAGTCTTAATGTCGAGCAATACGAGGTCGCAGTAATCCATCACGCTCAGTGCCTCGTCGGTATATATTGCTCCGCTAGTATCGATGGCGGTATGCAGTCCTTCCTCCTTACATAGGCGCAGGAACTCTCTCACGAAGCGGGGCTGCATCAGCGGTTCGCCTCCGCTGACGGTCACGCCACCCTTCCTTATGAAATTGCGGTATTTCAGCACCTCCTGCAGCAGTTGCTCCGGAGTCCATTCATACTGAGCCTTGGCATGTGCATCCCATGTGTCGGGATTATGACAAAACTCGCAGCGCATGGGGCATCCCTGCATGAATGCAATGAAGCGAATGCCGGGTCCGTCGAGTGTACCGAAGCTTTCAAGCGAGTGAATACGTCCTATAATTTCGTTGTTTTCCATATAGGTGGGATCTGAAAATCCCCACGATTTAAATTAGTCAATTATATGAATATCATTATGTCATTTTTTTGTTTTCTTTCAGTGCAAACTGTTAGCTTCTGCGGTCACATAGCCCGCTATGCTTCCTTATCAGCTAACATTTTGCCCTTGAAATAAATTCAAAAATCTGACAGTGGGAATTTTTAGACCCCACCTATATAGATAACGCAGTAGATGTATGATTATTGAACGGAAATTCCATTATTTGAACAAAAATCATTGGCATATTATTAAAAAAAGTAATACCTTTGCATACGGAAAGTTCAAAATAATTTAGCATATAATGAAAAGAATAAGAATTATCTCTAGTCTGCTCGCCATAATACTGTGCATAGCTGCAGGCGCGACGGACAGAAAAAAACTAAACTTTAATTCTTCGTGGCGACTGCATGTCGGTGATGTAGCCGAAGCCAGTCAGGCGCAGTATGACGACACCCAGTGGAAGCAGGTCACCCTGCCTTATGCCTTTAATGGCGATGAGGCTTTCCGAAAGGACATTGTTGACCTCACCGACACCATATCATGGTATCGTAAGACTTTCAACGTCAGCGAACAGACATTGGCGAATGGTAAGATATTCATAGAGTTTGAAGGAGTTCGCCAAGGTGCTGACTTCTACCTGAACGGCCATCATCTGGGCTATAGCGAGAACGGTGTCATGGCATGCGGCTTTGACCTTACGCCATACGCCAAGGCAGGAGATAACGTCATTGCGGTGCGCTGCGACAACAGTTGGACATATCGCTCACGCAAACACGAAAGCCGTTATCAGTGGAACGACCGTAACTTCAACGCAAACTATGGCGGCATACCTAAGAATGTATATCTGCACATAACAGAGAAACTATATCAGACATTACCCCTTTACAGCAACCTCGGCACTACGGGCACCTATGTCTATGCCACCGACTACGACGTAGCGGGCAGGAAGGCAGTAGTGAACGTGGAATCACAGGTAAGGAACGAGGACTCACGGGAGCATACCGTGTCGTTGTGTGCGCACGTCATAGATGCCGAGGGCAACGTCGTTGCCGTGGCGTCTGGCGACGGGGTGACGCTCAAGGCAGGCGAGACCACCACGCTGAGCGCCAAGAAGGCAGTGGAAGGCCTTCACTTCTGGTCGTGGGGCTATGGCTATCTATATACGGTAAAGACATTCCTGAAGTATGACGATGGTATGGAAACCGACTGCGTGGCTATCCGCACGGGCTTCCGCAAGACTAAGTTCGGCGAGGGCAAGATATGGCTTAACGACCGTGTGCTGATGATGCACGGCTATGCACAGCGCACCAGTAACGAATGGCCCGGCGTGGGTATCTCCGTGCCGGCATGGCTCAGCGACTACAGCAACGACCTGATGGTAAAGTCGGGCGGCAACCTCGTGCGCTGGATGCACGTCACGCCATGGAAGCAGGATATAGAGTCATGCGACCGTGTAGGACTCATCCAGGCTATGCCTGCCGGCGATGCCGAGAAGGATGTGGAAGGACCGCGATGGGCACAGCGCACCGAACTTATGCGCGATGCCATAATATACAACCGTAACAACCCCAGCATACTCTTTTATGAGTGTGGCAACGAGAGCATCAGCCGCGAGCACATGCTTGAGATGAAGGCCATACGCGATGAGTACGACCCACATGGCGGACGTGCCATAGGCAGTCGTGAGATGCTTGACATCAACGAGGCAGAGTATGGCGGCGAGATGCTTTACATCAATAAGTCGAAGAAACACCCTATGTGGGCTATGGAGTATTGTCGCGACGAGGGACTGCGTAAGTATTGGGATGAATACAGCTATCCATTCCACAAGGAGGGTGACGGTCCGTTGTATCGTGGCAAGCCAGCCACAGACTACAACCATAATATGGATGTGTTTGCCGTGGAGATGGTGCGCCGCTGGTATGACTACTGGTTGGAGCGCCCGGGCACAGGCACCAGGGTGTCGTCTGGCGGAGTGAAGATAGTGTTCTCTGACACCAACACCCACCACCGCGGCGAGTCAAACTACCGCATGAGCGGCGTGACCGATGCCATGCGCATACCCAAGGATGCCTTCTTCGCACACCAGGTGATGTGGAGTGGATGGGTGGACGACGAGAAGGAACAGACCTATATCGTTGGACACTGGAACTATGATTGGAATAAGGATGAAGGGTTGAAGGTTGAAGGCAACTCAAAACTCATCACTCATAACTCAAAACTTACGAAGTACGTTATTTCCACAGCCGACGAGGTGGAGCTGTTCCTCAACGGTAAGTCGCTCGGCAAGGGACAGCGCAGCTATCACTACCTGCATACCTTCGATAGCATACAGTATGAGCCGGGCACACTCACTGCCGTGGGCTATACCAACGGTGTGAAAACATCGGAATATACCCTTGAGACTGCAGGCAAGCCACATCATCTCAAACTCACTGCCATTGAGAACCCCGAAGGCATGAAGGCTGATGGTGCCGACATGGCACTGCTACAGGTAGAGGTGGTTGACGAGAAAGGTCGCCGTTGTCCGCTCGATGACCGTATGATACAGTTTGCCATCAGCGGCGAGGGACAATGGATTGGCGGCATCGGCACACGCAACAATAAGGAAACGCACCAGACTGACAGCACCAAGCGAGACGGATTGCTCGATTCCTCCGATACCAAGAATACATCAGACAACTATGTAGGTTCTACACTGCTGCCTGTAGAGTGTGGCGTTAACCGCGTGTTAGTGCGCAGCACCCTCACACCAGGCACCATACGCCTCACTGCCTCTGCAGAAGGCATGGAGCCTGCCACCATAGACCTCTCCACCTCTGCTGTAGATATTCCAAATTATCTGCCTGCCATGACACTGAAGGGAAGGCTCGACCGTGGCGAGACACCGCTGGCACCGTCATACCCAGAGAAGGCCCGCGACATAGAGATAAAGTCTGCCAAGGCTGGCTATGACTCAGACAACGCCCTCCTCAGCTGTGACGATAATGAACTGTCAGAGTGGCGCAACGACGGCAGACTGTCCACTGCATGGATAACCTACAGACTGGCAGAGAAGGCGATGCTGAGCGACATCTGCATGAAGCTCACCGGCTGGCGTCTGCGCAGCTATCCTATAGAGGTGTATGCCGGCAAGCAACTGATATGGAGCGGTGAGACACCTCGCAGCCTTGGCTACATACACCTGACACCGACAAAGTCGGTAAAGACCAACGAGATAACCATTCGCCTGAAGGGTGCCGGCAAGGACAGTGATGCCTTTAGCGGCATCGTGGAGGTGGCAGAGCCTGCCGCCGGCGAACTCGACCTCTTCAAGGCCAAGGGAGGCGATGCTCCTAAGAGCGAGCTCCGCATAGTAGAGGTGGACTTCATCTCATCGTGCAAAGAGTGATTGCACGGTTAGGGCTGACTTTACGATTATTACGACCACAGATAGCACGGATTCACACAGATTTTTTCGTCTGTGTGAATCCGTGCTATCTATGTGAATTTTGTTTTATGTGTCAGCTTTTAATCTGTTTAAATCAGTGTCGTCTGTGTGAAACCCGTCATGTCAATCCTTATCCCTGTACTGTTTCGGCGACATGCCATAGTGCTGCTTGAAGCAGCGGTTGAAGTAAGAAGCATCCTTTATGCCCACCTTGTAGCTCACCTCAGAGATGTTAAGCGAACCATCCTCAAGCAGTTGTGCGGCGTGTTTCATGCGCTCAGAAACCAGCAGTTTGTTAGGCGACATACCCTTCAGTTCCTTAATCTTGCCAAAGAGTTTAGTGCGACCTATGTGCAGCATCTCCGCCATCTGGTCAACAGAGAAGTCCGGATCGCCAAGATGCAGCGCAATGATACGGTCCACCTGTTCGGCAAACCGCTTGTCGGCACGACTCGTTATGATAGGCTCCTCCATGGTTTCAGATGGCTGTGCCGCGTTTTCAGCAGGTGGGGTGGCAACCGTCGTGGCTTTCCGTTCGCGGCTCCATTTAATGAGCTGCGTGGCCCTCACGGTGAGCACCTGGTAGTTACAAGGCTTCACCATATAGTCGTCAGCCCCCGCCTCATAGCCCTTTATGCGATGGTGGTCATCATCGAGTGCGGTGAGCATTATCACAGGTATTAGCATGGTGTCGGCATGGCTGCGCAGCTGCCTTACTATGTCGTAGCCGCTCATGTCGGGCAGGGTGACGTCGCATATAAGCAGTGACGGCTTGTTCATGCATACGTTGTCGTATCCATCCTTACCGGTGGCGTAGGCATCCACGTGGAAGTACACTCCCATCTCCGACTTTATCTGCTCAAGCATGTCAGGGTCATCCTCAATCACGGCTATGTGCAGGTTGTTCAGTGCCTGTGGCAGCATCTCATGTATTATGGCCTCCTGGTATTTCGTCGTGGTGGTCGTGGCCGCAGAAGTGTCGCTGACGTAGTCCTCTGCAGAGTAAGCATCGTCGTTGAGCGGCAGGGTGAGAGTGAAGCATGCCCCTCCCAGAGAGTCAGAGCGCAGATATGTCAGGCTGCCCTTGTGCGTGACAGCCATCTTCTGAGCAGTATAAAGTCCGATGCCCATGCCGCCTTGCGATGCAAACCCGTGCATAAAAGGTTGGAAAAGCATAGGCAGGCGGCTGTCGTCTATGCCCGGACCAGAGTCGTCAACTATTATGCAGAGCTGCCTCTCGCCTGCTTTCAGACGTATGCTGACGGAGCCTTTGGCTGGAGTGTACTTTACGGCATTGCTTATTATGTTATATGTTATGGCATCGACGATATGACGGTCGAACGGCATTGTGAGCACCTTCTCCGATGATTGGAACGACAGCGAAATTTCCTTTTGGTTGGCAATGTTCCAGAAGTCGTGTGATATGTCGCGTATGAACCTCACGATGTCGCCATGTTCCACATGTAATCGCAGGTTGTCGGTGTCAATCTTGCGGAATTCCATCAGTTGGTTTACCAACCTCGTCATTCTCACCGTGCCTCTCTTAGCCGTCTGCAGCGGTTTCTTATGCGTGGCAGAGTCGCTCATGCGGTCGATGGCTCCGCTGATGATGGCGAGCGGCGTACGAAACTCATGTGCTATCTGCGTAAACAGGTTTATGCGCATGTCAGCCACCTCCTTCTCCATCCTCACCTGCTGTCGCAGCATTATCTGCTGTCGCTTGTGACGATAGAACACCGTAGCTATGACACCAGCCATGGTTAGATACAGCAGCCATGCCCACCACGTGTTATACCAAGGATGGCGTATGCGTATCTGCAATACGGTCTCAGTAGCTCCACTGTCCAGTCGCAGGTGGAAGGTGTAGGTGCCCGGTGGCAGGTTGCCGTACTCTACGTGGTTACGTGCCGAAGGAGTGCGCCACGTCTTGTCGTAGCCCTCCAGGTAGTATTGATAGAGCGTCTGTCCCGCATTGGCATAGCAGAAGTCAGAGAAGCACAGCTGAATGGTATTCTCGTCGTATGGCAGTGCTATGCTGCTGGCGGCAACCAGGTTGGCATACTTCTCATTATTATATATAGACGCACCGTTTATCAGAATGTCGGTAATGTGTGCGGTGGTATGCCGTGGAGTCTGCGTCGTAGCCCTCTGCGGGGTAATCACGGTGATGCCGTCGTGAGTGCCGAAGAGAAGTCGGCCGTCGCCAAGCGTCAGTGCGCAATTGTCAGAGTAGAGTCTGTTCAGCAGACTGGTGCTGACGTTGTGGTTCACCGCCTTCATGGTCTTAGGGTTTATGGTAGAGATAGCCTCGTCGGTAGTCACCCATACGTTGCCGTAACGGTCTTCCGTCATGGAGTGTATGTTGTTGTTGCTCAGTCCGTGCATCGTCGATACGATGCTGATGTCAGGCTTCCCTTTCTTCATCACGCACCTTATAGCCCCTGAACCGGCTCCGCCAGCCCATACGCTGCCGTCGCTTGCGCTCAGCAGGCATGTTATGTCGTTGGTAGGCAGTCCGTCGCCGATGCCTATGTGTCGGAACGAAGCGTTGGAAATGTTACCGTGGCTTATATCGGCGGTGTAGATACCATTATATGTAGCCACCCACAGGTAGCCTTGCCTGTCGGTAGTCAAGGCATTGATGCGGCTTTCCGTTATGCTTCGCGTAAGCAGGTATGTCAACTTACGTTGTCCTTCCTTGCCCTTCACAGCCATTATCAGTCCCTGTTCCCATGTGGCAATCCACGTGCGTCCCTGCCTGTCGGTCAGACTGTCGGTGTGGCTGTCAGGCGTGGCACTTACGGTGGCAGGCATGAAAGTGCCGTCCTTTCGCAGCAGGTAGTTGCGCAGGCTCTGCGTGGTAACGAGAATATTGCCGTCGGCAGCATGCCTCAGTCGGGTTATGAAGTTGGTTTTCTCACCCTGATGCAATGGGTCGGGCATCATTATGCCATAGTTGCTCAGCGGATTGCTCCTCAGCATAGTCACTCCGGCATCCTCTTGTCCTATCCATACGTTGCCATCCCTGTCCTTGTGTATGTTGATAAGATAGTCAGTGTCGAGTATGGGGTAGGGGTCCTTTGCAGAGAAATGCTCAAGATTGTCGCTTGCGGGGTCGTAGATATACAGTCCGCTGCCGTATGTGGCAATGTAGAACTTACCGTCATCGGCAATTATGGTAGAGTAGTTCCTCTTCTTCGTAATATTAATGTCATTCTCCTGCAGCAGCTGCATTCTCTTCATCTTGCCGCTGCTGGTGAATAGCCAGAACGTACCGTGTTTGTCAGCCACGCACATGTTACCGTCCAGGTTGTCGAGCACTATGCCGTAGTCCATCTGCATCTCGGCAGGCATGGAGAACTCCATGGTGCGGCAATCCATGGATATCACTGCATTGCGTTTCATTATGAACCAATGGCCCTGCCATATCATGTTGCCGTTTACGGCTCCCATTTCGCTCATTCCCTGAGGCATGTTTGCGCTGCGCACCATCCTTCCATTCTTGTCGAAAGCCATCACCTTGCCCTTACGCGTAAGGAAGAACGTCATGCCGCCCCATGAGTTAGCCATCATGAAGTCGTTGCCCCGGGCAAGGCTCTCAAACGCTCCCTTGCCGTTCAGCCTGAGCAAACCGTCGGTGGTAAGCACCCATACGCTGCCGCCGTTTCCTACCACTATGCGCTTAACCTTGCAGTCCTTGGGCAGTCCGTTGCCGGGAGTGTAGTCCCTGCAACTGAAGCCGCCGTCGGCATACGTCACGTGGCGTATGCCAGCCTTCGCTTCATACATCCATATACCGCCGGGCTCCGTGGCAAACCTCTCGTATGTGTTCCTTGTGTCGCATCCCGGCGCAAAGTTTACGTAGCGTCCCTGCCTCAGGTCAAGACATGAATAGTGAAACGTAGCCGACCTGATCCACAGCAGGCTGTTCAGGGTGTCGAGGTGCAACGTGCCCACGTTGTCGGTCATGCTGCGCGTGTCGGCATCTTGTGCGTGAAACGTCACGAAGGCGTAGCCGTCGTATCGGCACAGGCCGTTGGCCGTGCCCAGCCATATATATCCGGTGGCGTCCTGCACCATGTCGTTCATCCTGTTTGACGGCAGTCCGCCCTGTGTGGTCAGTGCACGGCTCGTCAGCGGAGCCCACACCCTCTTGCCTCCCGTAAGCGACAGCGCCGCCACGGAGCAAGCCAGTGCGGCTATGCACATAAGTATTTTTTTATGGTATGGATTCATGAAAAATACATGCTTATAGATTCATGAATGCAAAATTACACAAAAATCCCGAATAAACCACTGCGACACCCGTTAAATCACTCTCCTATAGCCTGAAAGAACAATGTTTTCGTACAAAACTCCCATAATTCGTACGAATTTCCGACCCTATTTTCCCTATACTTTACTAATTTTGCCACCGAAACACAATGAGTCATATTTTCAATCGGCATGCAAGAAAGTCTGAGCCGACAAAGATGTTAGTTAGTAAGATTTATAGTTTATGATTGAAGACGAAAAGGCAGAGGCTTTTATTTTGGGTAAGAAAGATTGTATAAGGGAAAACACACGTACGTAAAAGAGAAGTTACAACTAATTTAAATAATAAAAACCAAAACAAAAAAAAGGAAAAAATCATGATTAGAGAACTACTGAAAGTCTCGCTGACCTTGATACTGCCCTTGCTTTTCCATGCCGCCGCGTTAGCGCAGACGGCAGTGCATGGCATGGTAGTAGATCAGGGTGGTGAGCCCGTAATCGGAGCCAGTGTGCTTGTGGAGAATGCCAAGACCGCCACGGGCACCGTCACCGACATTGAAGGCCGTTTCAGCCTTAGTGTATCTCCTGGCACTATGCTCCGCGTCAGCTACCTTGGCTATGAGCCTGTCAGTGTGCCAGCCAAGGATGGCATGCGCGTAACGCTTGAGGAAAACTCTACACAGCTCAACGGAGTAGAGGTGGTGGCTTACGGTGTGCAGAAGAAGCTGACCGTAACCGGTGCCGTATCATCTGTCAAGACCGACGACCTTACGCGCACCCCCGTATCAAGCGTAAATAATATATTGGCGGGTCAGCTCTCAGGCGTCACTACCGTGCAGTATTCCGGTGAGCCAGGTTCAGATGCCGCAACCGTCTTCGTGCGCGGTCAAGGCACGTGGGCAGATTCTGCACCGCTCATCCAGGTTGACGGTGTGGAACGCTCCATGGCAGACATCGACCCAGAGGATATAGAAAGCATCACAGTGCTCAAGGACGCTTCAGCAACTGCAGTATTTGGTGTGCGAGGTGCTAACGGCGTAGTGCTCATCACTACGAAGCGAGGCCATGAAGGCAAGGCTAAGATAGATATCAACACATCATTCTCCATCCTTACGCCTACAAAGATGCTCGAACTGGCAAACTCATACGAGTATGGCACGTTCTTCAACCAGATGCAGCGCAACGACTTCAATTTCTCATCCGGCGAGGAATTCACGCCAATGTTTTCTGACGAGTTGCTTGAGAAGTTCCGTTCAGGCTCTGATCCTATACGCTTCCCTAACATGCGTTGGAGCGACTACATCATGAAGAACCTCACCACGCAGAGCAAGCACAACATCAACATTAGCGGTGGCACAAAGTCGGTGCGTTATTTCGTATCGGCAGGACTCATGACCCAGGGCGGACTATTTGAGGAGTTCGACGGCGATGATTTCCACTACGACTATCGCTATAACCGCTTTAACTATCGCACCAACCTCGACCTTGACGTTACGCCAACCACCACACTCTCTTTCAATGTGGCAGGTACAGTGGATAATTCACAAAAACCACACACCAGTCAGGGCGCATCGGGCATGATAATGGCAATGACACAGTCAACACCATTCTCTAGTCCGGGTATCGTTGATGGCAGACAGGTCATCACCTCCACTGACTATACCGACGGCATCAACATGCCGTTCATAGGTGGCAACGCCATGACATACTATAACAGTGGCGGTAGTGGTGGCTACTACCATTACAACAACAACAAACTGCAGATGGACCTGCAGCTGCAACAGAAGCTCGACATGCTCACCCCAGGCTTGCTCTTCAAGCTCAAGGGCTCATACAACAGTCTGTTCTCCGTTACCAAGGGCGGCAGCGTAGGTCGTGCATCATACTTGCCAGTCATACAGCCTGACGGTTCTATTGCCTACCGCAAGTCAGGTGAGGACACACCAGTGTCTTACTCAGAAGACACTGGCAAAGGACGTAACTGGTATTTCGAGACGTCATTCAACTACAACCGCACCTTCGGCAAGCATACCGTTACCGCACTGATGCTCTACAACCAGAGTAAGGAATACTACCCCTCGACATATTCCGACATACCACGCGGCTACGTAGGTCTGGTAGGTCGTGTCACCTACGATTGGAACAACCGCTATATGGCAGAGTTCAACGTAGGCTACAACGGTTCGGAGAACTTCCACCCAGATCACCGCTTCGGTACCTTCCCTGCAGGTTCAATAGGATGGATAGCCAGTGAGGAACCTTTCTTCAAACCACTCAAGAAGGTCGTTACATTCATGAAGTTGCGCGCTTCATGGGGACTTGTGGGTAACGACAAGATTGGCGGCAGCCGCTTCATGTATCTCTCAGATCCATACATATACAACACAACTATGGCGGCACGTGGTGGCTACGCATACAACTTCGGTATAGAAAACTCAAACCTCTATGCTGCATACTATGAGGACGTGAAAAACAAGAACAATCCTGATGTAACTTGGGAGAAAGCCTTCAAGCAAGACTACGGCGTGGACGTTAATTTCCTCAACGACCGACTGCGAGTAACCTTCGACTATTATCATGAGCATCGTACCGACATTCTGCTGAAAGACTATACCGCTCCGTCAATCACAGGCTTCGATCCTCCTTACTCAAACCTCGGCGTGGTAAACAGTTGGGGTTGGGAACTCTCGCTGAAGTGGAACGACAAGATAGGTAAGGACTTCCGCTATTGGGCTACACTCAATCTCTCACACAACCAGAATAAGATAATAGAGAAGAAGGAAGCACCGCTTAACAACGAATACCAGTATGAGAAGGGCCACCGCATAGGCTCACGCTATATGTATCAGTTCTTCCGTTTCTACGATGCAGACACACCGCGTCTCTACGAGGAAACCTTCGGAGAACCATTCCCGCAGCAGCTTGTGGAGTTGCAAGATGGTGATGCCGTATTCGTGGACCTCGACCATAATGGCTATATAGACGGCAACGATAAGACACGCAACCTCGGCTATACCGACGACCCAGAGTATATGGCAGGCCTCAATGCAGGTTTCGAATGGAAGAACTTTGAGTTCAACATGCAGTGGACTGCCGCATGGAACGTGTCACGCGTCATCAGCGACGTATTCCGTTATCCATTCCTTGACCGCACTACTAAGGATCGTGGCGGACTGCTGAAATATCACCTTGACAACACATGGAGCGCTGATGCACCAGGTCAGGACTATGAATATCCACGTGCATCATGGAGCCATGGAGAGGTAAACAACTATCAGGACTGCCAACTCTATGAGAAAGATGCAAAATACCTGCGTCTGAAGACCTTGATGATTGCCTACAACATGCACTTCCCATTCCTTAAGAAACTGGGCATCAGTAAGGCACAGGTGGCGCTCAGCGGATATAACCTGCTGACATTCACACCGTATATATGGGGAGATCCGGAGACCCGTGCCAGCACGTCGCCTTCGTATCCGCTCCAGAGAACATATACTGCAAGTCTGAAAATAAACTTTTAAAAGATGAAACTAAACAAGACAAATATATTAGGTGCAGCCCTGCTGTCTTTAGCGCTGGGCTCATGCACCGACACCATTAAGTTTGGCGATGCCTTTCTTGAGAAGGCTCCGGGCGGAACGGTGACAGCCGATACGGTGTTCTCCAATCCGGAGTACACGCGCAACTTCCTGGCAGGCGTATATTCTACACAGTATTACAATCTGCCTACCAACTCAACCAATAATCCACCGCAGTGCCAGAACTATTGGAAGGGTATGCCTGACGCTTTGGGCGATGATTTCCATCTGTTGTTCAATAACACCATAGTGTTCGGCTCATACTATAATGGTTCGTTGACATCTACCATTGACGGAAATAAGAATGGCAACATCTATCCATATACCAACGAGTATATCTGGGAAAACGTGCGCCACTGCTGGGTGATTATAGAAAAGATAGATGCAGTGCCTGGCATGAGCAGCGAAGAGAAGGCACGTATAAAGGATGAGGCCCGCTGCCTTATGGCATACACATACTTCATAGCCTTCCGCTGGTATGGTGGTCTGCCTATAGTACGCAACTCATTCAGTGGTTCGGAGAGCAGCTATGACCTGCCACGCGCCAGCGTGGAGCAGACTGTGGGCTTTATGCTTGAACTGCTGAACACCGTAATAAGTAACAACGCCCTGCCATGGGCATATACGGGTTCTGATGCAGCTGCAGAAACCGGACACTGGACTATGGCTGGTGCAATGGCATTGAAGTGCAAGGTACTTGCCTTCGCTGCATCACCTCTGTTCAATGATGACCAACCATACTATGCTGGCAAATATACCTCTGCTGCAAACGAGTGTGCATGGTATGGAGGTAAGAAACCAGAGTTGTGGCAGCAACTGAAGGAAGCCTGTGCAGACTTCTTCAGCAAGATGGCAGCAAATGGTCACTACCACCTTGTGCAGCCACTCGGCAATACTCAGGAGGACTATCGCTATGCTTACCGCAGTGGATACATTCTCGAGAGCAGTCCGGAGATTCTGCACAGTGTCCGCAGAAGTAAAAATGCCCATGGCAATGACTATGGCTGGTACAACCTCGGATGGGGTGGCAAGGCCGACGGCAGTGGCGGCAACGATCGCTTCGCCTATTGTCCTACCCAGGAATATGTAGAGATGTTCCCATGGGCAGACGGTACACCGTTTGACTGGGACAAGGCAGAACAAGAAGGCAAGCTTGACTATATGTTCGTAAAGGGAGACACCGTGCCAGGACAGCAGTTGCTGCAGAACCTGCAATACACTCGCGACCCACGTCTGTATGAAACCGTAATGGTAAACGGAGCACGCCAGACCCTCAACTGGGGAGACGGTCGTTCCAGCGGTGCCAACTGGGAAATGTGGGTTGGCGGCACTCAGGTCGGACAGTCATCAAAGACGAACTCTGGAAAATACGGAACAGGCTATCGTATGCTGAAATACATAGTGGGCGAGGTGTATCGCAGAAAGTATCCACAGTGGAACGCCATAATGCTTAGCGACATCTACCTTACCTATGCAGAGGCATTGCTGCAGGCAGATAATAATGCCGCAGAGGCAATAAAGTATGTGGATGCCGTCAGGGCACGTGTAGGACTGAAAGGACTCGTGGAGTGTAATCCTGACAAGGATCTTCTCAGCAACAAGGATGCTCTGCTCAACGAGATACTG
>Ga0247608_10002839_pt1 | contig 20935 bp, 18 predicted proteins | sample 176DNAGHGlowgp2_FD_193490 | JGI IMG/M metagenome (GOLD analysis project Ga0247608, IMG submission 193490) | Sheep rumen microbial communities from Palmerston North, Manawatu-Wanganui, New Zealand - 1766 DNA GHGlow gp2 | ecosystem: Host-associated > Mammals > Digestive system > Stomach > Rumen ...
AGATGTATTTGAATTACATAGATGAATGCATACATTTATAAAAATTAGCAATACTAAAATCAAAGGAGGTTTTAGTATATGAAATTTATAAAAGGTGTGATGATAGGTACATTAGTTTCTGCAGGAGCAATTTGGATGTTTTCAGAGGCATCAAATATGGATACAAAAAGAATGATGAAAAAAGGAAAAAAAATTTTAAAAAATATGGGGATGTAAGATAAAAGAATTTGAAACAGTTTGAGTTTCAAATTCTTTTTAAAACAATTTAAAACACTTGCAAAAAATAATATTTTTTTGTATAATACATAGGTAAGGAAAGCTATTTATGACTACAAAATTTAATATATATTGGGGTATCGCCAAGCTGCTGTGGCTCTTCGAAGCGACAGCTGAGTTAGAGCCTCAGTATGCAGGGAGCTTTGAAAAAGCGAGTCGCTGGTAAGGAAAGTTATTCGTGACTATAAAATTTATATATATTGGGGTATCGCCAAGCTGCTGTGGCTCTTCGAAGCGACAGCTGAGTTAGAGCCTCAGTATGCAGGGAGCTTTGAAAAAGCGAGTCGCTGGTAAGGAAAGTTATTCGTGACTATAAATTTATTATATATTGGGGTATCGCCAAGCGGTAAGGCATCGGACTCTGACTCCGACATTCCTGTGTTCGAATCACAGTACCCCAGCCAAAAAAGGGATTTCAGAGAACAATTTGAAATCCCTATTTTCTATAATCTAATACATTAAAGTGTAAAAATAACAATATTCAAAGTATTATTTTAATGAAATAGTTGATTAAATATAAATAAAGATGTTATAATAGAAAATGTTAAAGTAAGTGAGTTATTGATGACGGAAAAAAGAAGGATGATCAAAAATAAAAGAGAAACAAATATTGGAAATCTTAAAGAAAAGTATTTAGAGATTATAATACATTATACACTTTATGAAGATAAAAAAAGATTATTAGTATATATAATTACTAAATAATAATATGAATATTAATGGAGGAAAAAATGCAAATAGATTATAAAGATATAAAAATTAATACAAAGGAAAATATTACAATTCAAGAACTTTTAAAAGAACAAATAGAAAAAAGTGATATTCCGGTTATTGGTGCGAAATTTAACAATGAATATAAAAGATTAGATGATAAAATAACTCAAGATGGAACTGTCTCACTTGTAGATATTGCATCAAAAGGTGGCATGAAAATATATAGAAGAACACTTATATATATAATGGCAATGGCATTTGAAAGAATATATCCAGAAGCAAAAGTAAGAGTAAATTATCAATTATCTAATTCAATGTATTGTGATTTAGATAATATAGAAGAAACAGATGAAATGATAAAAAATGTTGAAGCAGAAATGAAAAAGATAGTAGAACAAAATATACCAATTACAAAAAAAGTATTAACAAGACAAGAAGCCAAAGAACTTTATGAAAAGGAAGATTCATCAAAAGGTAGATTACAATTAGATTTAGAAGAAAATGAAACAATAAATATGTATTATTGCGATGACTATTATAATTACATTTATGAAGACATTGCAATTAATACAGGTATTGTAAAGGTTTTTGAATTAGTTAAATATGGCAGTGGATTTTTATTAAGATATCCTAGCTCAAATAATCCGTTCGAATTACCTAAATATCAAGAAACAAAAAAGCTTTTATGGGCTTTAAATGAATATAATGATATACATAAAATATTAGGTGTAAGAACTGTGTATATGTTAAATAGGATAATAACAGAACATGGAAAAACAGAGTATAGTAATATAAAGCATTTAATTATGCTAGAAGAAGCGCTTCATGAAAAAAAGATTGCAAATATTGCAGATAAAATTGCATTAAATAAAAAGATTAAAATGGTACTTATTGCAGGACCATCTTCATCAGGAAAAACAACATTTGCACAAAGGTTAGGTCTTCAGTTAAGAATAAATGGCCTAAAACCTGTAACAATATCTGTTGATAACTATTTTGTTGAAAGACCAGATACACCTTTAGATGAAAATGGAGAATATGATTTTGAAAACATTGAGGCAATAGATTTAGAATTATTTAATAGAGATTTAACAGCATTGCTAAATGGAGAAACAATTGAGTGTCCAGAATTTGATTTTTCTGTTGGAACAAAAAGATACAAAGGAAAAACTATGCATTTAGCAGAAGATGAAATTTTAGTTATTGAAGGAATTCATTGTTTAAATGATAAATTAACTGAGCTAATTCCAAAAGAACAAAAGTATAAAGTTTATATTAGTGATTTAACAGTATTAAATATGGATAGATTAAATAGAATTTCAACAACAGATACAAGATTAGTAAGAAGAATTGTAAGAGACTATCAATTTAGGAATTATAGTGCAAAACATACATTAGACACATGGCCAAAGGTTAATAGAGGAGAGGAAAAAAACATTTTCCCATACCAAGAACAAGCTAATAGCATATTCAATACATCTTTAATATATGAACTTGCAGCTTTAAAGGATATTGCGATTCCACTATTAGAAGAAATTAAGCAATCAGAACCCGAATATGCAGAGGCAAAAAGACTAATTGAGATATTAAGATATTTTAAATCAATACCAGCAAGTATAATACCTAATAATTCGTTGCTCAAAGAATTTTTAGGAGGAGGATATTTTGTATACTAGAAGCTTTACAGTAATAGATGAAGAATTTATATGTGAAAATTGTGGAAAAAAAGTCTCAAAACTTGGTTATTCATGCAGAAACCATTGCCCATATTGTTTACATTCAAAACATGTAGATATAAACCCAGGAGATAGGGCAGAAAACTGCCAAGGAGACCTAGAGCCAGTTGGACTAGAAATTAATAAAAAAAAGGGCTATGTGATAATTTTTAAATGTAAAAAATGTGGTGCAATTAGAAAGAATAAAGCCGCAGAAGATGATGATATGAATCTAATAATAAAATTAAGTGCTAAAAATAAGATGTGAGAAGTGGAAAATAGGAGATAAGATGTCGGAAGTTGGAGGTCAGAAGTTAGAAGTCCGACCTCCAACCTCCAATTTTTAACTTCTAATATTTTATCTCTATTTGAAGACAAAAATAATCTGTATTAAGGTCTCAAAATTATATTTCTTTTTTTAAATTTCCATTAGTAAAATTTTTTCCTTCAAAACATACATCATTTTTTACATTATCAATAATTTTATTTATTTCCTCAATACCTTCATCTAAAATATCAATTCTTGCAAAATCAATGTTAAAATCCTTATATTGTATAGAAGTAGTCCTAGAGTTATAAATTGTAGTTATTGTTTGACTATTATCTGGAATAAATCTAAAATCCATACCTAATCTATCTTTTAAATAAAATTTAGAATCAGTCAAACATTGATGTTTGCAGTTTTTGTAACATTTATTAGATTTACCCAATAAACAATAATTTATTGTCATTACAGGAATATTTCCATATACAATAAGTTCCTTAGGTAAAGAGCTGGTGCTAGAAAGATTCATAATACCAGTTTCATCAAGTTCTGGTGAAATTGTAAATGATTTTAAATTTAAATTTTTTAATGCGTTAATAGACTCTGAATTATATATATTTAAAGTGTAGTTTCCGATAAAATCAATATTCTTGTTTTTAAATAAATCAACTTGTGAGATATGTGATATTACAGCACCTTTTAAATTAAATGTATTTAAAGAATTATCAATTATAATTTTAGCTTTTTCATAATATTTTTTGCGCAAAATTGTAGGCATATAAATATATACATTAAAACTTTTAACTAAAGTATTTATTATTTCAAAAAAATCTTTATTTTCAAAATATTTTAACGGAATATAAAGTCTATCAACATTATTTAATAAATGGTAATCAAATTCTTTATTTAAAATATTAAGCAATAATGAGATTTTAGTATTTTTATTTATGGTATTTATATTTCTAGGATTATTATTAACCTGTTCTTTACTAGTATTTTTATTAATATTTTTATTTTCATCATGTTCTATATAGTGTCTTTTTAAATCTTGTATTATAGTATTTTCAATTTTTTCAATTGCAACACGTCTAATTTCATTTAGAATTGAAACAGGTAAAAATAAATCATCATCTAAATTAATATTAAACTCTTTAAAAGAAAAGGGTGTATCAAGGGTTTTATTAAATTGAGTAATTAATTTTTCTTTTGTTAAAGGTTGATTATTAGAAGGTTCAGGAATATAGTTATACGTACAATTTACTGTTTTATTAAAAGCAGGGCAAATAATTTCCACAGCGATAGGACTTTCTTTTTTAATATCAATATTACAAATTAAATCTTGTTTAATATATTCTTTAGAATAACTTATTTTAGCTTGTTCTAATAGCTTTTTACTATTTATTTTATAAATTTCATCTCCAATCTTAATATTTCCTTTCATTCTACCAAAAGAAACTAAATCAGAGGTCGAAGCTGTTTTAATATTTTGACTATTTTTATTCATAAGTTCAGATATAGTATATTTTGTATTTTCATTTTCAAAAGAAACAGAATCCCCTAAATCAACACTATTTTCTAATTTACAAGTAATAATGCCTTTTGAAGGATTATATTTAGAAATCTTACCTAAACAGATTCCCATATTATTTTGTCTTTTTTCAAAAACTAAATTGTCATTTTTCTCATTAGAAAGATGACCTGAAGAAAATCCTCCTCTATTAAAAACTTGTAATAAATCTTGTTTATCTTGTTTATCAATTACATAAGATTTAGAATCATCATAAGCTAAATCAATATATTTTCTATAAATTCTTGTAACTGTAGCAACATATTCAGGACTCTTCATACGTCCTTCGATTTTAAGTGATGTAACACCAGCTTTAATAAGCTCAGGAATAAATTCCAAACCACACAAATCTCTAGGGCTAAGAAGATAACTAGGTGTTAAATTGGGACCGGGTACTTTTTTTACATGGCAAATTAGGACCGGGTACTTTTTGCACAATCCATGGCAATCGACACGGCTGAGCGCATTTGCCACGATTGCCTGATCTCCCTCCAATCATACTAGATAGCAGACATTGACCAGAATATGAAATACATAAGGCACCATGAATAAAAACTTCTAAATCAATCTTTGAGTTTTGTGATATGTATTTTATTTCATCAAGTGATAATTCTCTTGAAAGTACAGCTCTTTTAAAACCAAGATTTTGTAATTGCAAAACACCTTCTAAATTATGTGTTGTCATTTGAGTGCTGGCATGTATTTCTATATCTGGAAAACTTTTTATAAGCTTTAATGCTAAACCAATATCTTGCAATATAATTGCATCTATTCCATATTCATAAGCTTTTTTGGCTAAATCAAAAGCATCATCAAATTCATCTTCTTTTATAAGTGTATTTAGCGTTAAATGTGTTTTTACTCCGCGTAATTTAGCATAATTTATTGCTTTATTTAATTCTTCATCATCAAAATTTCCAGCAAAAGCTCTTGCACCAAATGAGTTTGCTCCAAAATATACAGCGTTTGCTCCATTTTGTACAGCAGCTTTTAAACATTCAAAATTTCCTACAGGAGATAGTAATTCAATCATTTATTTTTTACCTTTCAATTATGATAGAATAATTATATATCAATTAACATAATCTTGTCAATTCGTTGTGTCACAAGTAACGGAGATTTTTGGTATGCCCCAAAATATAAAAATGACTTATTTATTCTCCTTTGCCAAATGAAACGAGACAAATAAGACGTTGTAACAAAATTATTACATCACTCATACTATACATTAAAAACATAAAGGAGGATTTAAAATGCCAGAAAATAATTTAAATATGCAAGGGCAAAATGATCGTTCATGTGGATGCAACAATAATAACGGAATATTTGGCGGATTATTTGGGGGAAACGGATGTGGTTGTTCAAACGATAGCGAAATACTATTTTTCATAATAATATTCTTATTGCTTTTCACAAACTTTGGCAGGTAATTGGTAAATTGGGACCGGGTACTTTTTGCACATTGGTAATTTGGGACCGGGTACTTTTTGCACAAAGTAAATAACTAATCCTGTTTAACCGCACATCATTTTTTAAAATCCTATGGTACCCCCTTTAGGGATACCCACCATACGGATTTTAAAAAACGATATGCTGACGCGGATTAGTTATTTTTTAATAAATGTGCAAAAAGTACCCGGTCCCAATTTACCAATGTGCAAAAAAAACCCGGTCCTAAAGACTCGGGTCAACTATTCTATTCATATTGGTACTACTCTCAAAGAAAATAAAAAGAATTACTTTTTTAATTCTAATTCTAAAATCCAACTTGATGAATCTATTGTTTTACAGATAGTCCGTGGATATTTTTAGGGCAAAATTGTTGTAAATAATTATTAGCTATTGATTTGATTAGCTCAGGGTTACAAGCAAAAATGTATTTAGTTGAATAATTAACCATAATGCAGTTATTTGTCTTATTTGGAATGACAAATTTGCCTTTAATTATTAATTGTAAAACATCATTACAGTATTTTTGAATTTCGGTTTCAAAAGCTCTTTTTTCTTGTTGATAAATACGCAATATTTCTTGCATGAGTTGAGTAGTTTCTTCTTTGCGTCCAGCAAAGTCTTCTTTATTTAAAAAATCATCCAAAACCTCCATAACAAAAGAATGATTTAACTTAGTACTGTCAACTTTATCTTTAACATATCTTAAAAAATTTCTAACATTAGGATCTTGATCCCCACCTAGCCCATACCATACACATTCTCTGACAAATGGTTTTATTTGATTTATTACATATTCGCGAGCTTTTGATAGTTCTTGGTCTCTTGCTGAATATATATTAGACATTGCAATTTCATAATCTTTTGTTGATGGTCCTCCACGAGAATCTTCGAAATCCATATATTGATACTTCCTTTCTATTAAACTTATTAAATAAAATGATGATGTTATTATATCATGCTATTTACATAATGTCAATAACGACTTCAAATTACACTTGCATTATGTGAAAAATTGTTGTAAAATAAAGCAAATTAATGAGAAAGGACAAGTTTGATTTATGGCAAAACCTGCAAAAACGATTTTTGTTTGTAATGAATGTGGTTATGAAAGTGTTAAATGGCTTGGAAAATGTCCAGCATGTAATAGTTGGAATACTTTTTTTGAACAGAAGATTGAAAAGGTTACAGAAAATGGAATAAAAAAGATTAAAGATAGGAATGAACCTAAAGCATTAAATTCATATAAAGGCCAAGAAGTATCAAGAACTTCTACTGGATTTGGAGAATTAGATAGAGTACTTGGTGGAGGCATAGTTAAAGGTTCATTAATATTACTTGGAGGAGAGCCAGGAATTGGTAAATCTACTCTTATTTTAGAATTATGTGATAAAATCAAAGGTGAGGGGAAAGTTCTATATGTTTCCGGAGAAGAATCAGCTGAGCAAATAAAGTTAAGAGCAGATAGGCTAGGAATTAATAATGATGATATTTTGTTTTTGGGTGAGACAGATATTGATATTGTTAAAGAAAATATAGAAGAACTACAACCTAAACTTGTTATTATTGATTCAATTCAAACAATGTATTCTGATGACTTAACAGCTGCAGCAGGAAGCGTAAGTCAAGTTAGAGAGATTACTTCTCAAATTATGAGAATATGCAAATCAAAGCAAATAACAACAATTATAATAGGGCATGTTACAAAAGATGGAACAATAGCTGGACCAAGAGTTTTAGAACATATGGTAGATACAGTTTTGTATTTAGAAGGAGAAAGATATTTTTCTTATAGAATTTTAAGAGGTGTAAAAAACAGATTTGGTTCAACAAATGAAATAGGAATGTTTGAGATGAAAGGAGAAGGATTAGTAGAAATCACAAATCCTTCAGAAATACTTATTTCAGAAAGAGATGATAACCCATCAGGATCTTGTATAGTGGCAAGTATGGAAGGAACTCGACCAATGCTAATTGAACTTCAAGCATTAACAACACTTTCTGTATTTGGAATTCCTAAAAGAACAGCAAATGGATTAGATTATAACAGATTAGCAGTTTTGATTGCGGTTTTAGAAAAGAGAGCAAACTTACAAATTGGTGGACAAGATATATATGTAAATGTTGTAAGTGGAATTAAACTAAATGAACCATCTATAGATTTAGGTATTGTTTGTGTTTGTGCATCAAGCTTTAAAAATATACCAATTCCAAAAGATACGGTTATAATGGGTGAAGTAGGTTTAACTGGAGAAGTTAGAAGAATAAATATGATAGAAAAAAGATTAAAAGAAGCTGAAAAACTTGGATTTAAAAGATGTATAATTCCGGAGAATAATAAAAAGCATTTAGAAGAAAAGCTCAAAATGGAAATTGTTGGGGTGAAGAATATTGGCGAGACATTGAGAGTTTTAGGGTTGAAGAATAGTTAAATTATGATTGAAGTGAAAAGTGAGATGTGAGAGGGAGAAGTATGAGGTAGGAGGTAAGAAGTAAGACTTCAGATCTCCGACTTCCGACCTCCAACCTCCAACTTCCCACCTCAAGAATTATAGAAAAGGAGAGATTAAAATTCTAAATAAACTATTAAACCTAATTTATCCACCAGTGTGTGGAATATGTGGAAAACTATCCGAAAATTGCTTATGTATAAAATGTAGAAATAAACTTTTTCATGATGCAATTTTTGGACAAGATTATTATCAAGAAAAGTATTTTAATAATCATTATTATTTATTTAAATATGATGGTTTAATTAGAGAAAAACTTATAGATTATAAATTTAACGAAAAACCATATCTATTTAAAACATTTATAAATTTTTTTATTTTTTATGAAAAAAACTATTTCCAATTTGATTTTTATGATATAATCATTCCAGTTCCAATTAGTAAAAAAAGATGGAAGAAAAGAGGATATAATCAATCAACTTTAATAGCATTGGAATTTGCAAAATACCTTAACATCAGAATGTTAGATAATGCTTTAATTAAGAATATAAATAATAATCCACAAAGTACTTTAAATCAAGAACGGAAGAGAAGAAAATGTCAAAAATGTTTATAAAATTAAAAATATGGATAAAATAATTAATAAAAAAATTCTTTTAATTGATGATATTTATACTACCGGAGCAACTTTAAATGAATGTAGTAAAATATTAAAACAAGCAGGAGCAGAAAAAGTTGATGTATTCACAATTGCAAAAGATTAGTTATTAACAGAGTTTATATTAAATTTGCAAAAAGAATGGAGTATCTTTTTGTAATTATAATAAAAAATAACTAATCCGCGTCAGCATTTCGTTTTTAAAATCCGTATGGTGGGTATCCCTTAAGGGGGTACCATAGGATTTTAAAAATGATGTGCGGTTAAACAGGATTAGTTATTTTCTTTGGAAAAAGGAGAAAAACAATGGAAGATTTAGTAGAAAGTATATTAGATTATATAAGATCAGATTATACTGATTACGCTATTATGATAAATGGAGAATGGGGTTCTGGAAAAACTTATTTTTGGAATAACCAAATAAAGAAAAAAATAGATACAATGAAGCTAAATGGTAAAAGATATACGACAATTTATATGTCTTTATATGGTATCTCCAATTTAGAAGAAATAAGTAAAAAAATATTTATGGAAACATCACAACTTATGAATAAAAATCTTAGAAAATATATGGAGGCAAGTGGAAAAACTACTATTCCTGAGTATGCAAAAACAGGGATTGATATGGCTAACTTATTTGGTACTGCAACAAATGGAAATAGAGTTGATTATTCTGATTTTTTTGCAACTGATGATAAAGTTTTGTGCTTTGATGACCTAGAAAGAGCAAATGTTGATGTTATAGATATTTTAGGTTATATTAACAACTTTGTTGAACATGACCATATAAAAACAATAATAATTTGTAATGAAAAAGAATTATCAACAAAAATTAAAAATAGTAATCTTGAAATGAAAACTTTTATTGCAACATATCTATTGGATAAACAAGGGGAACTTGAAAAAAAAGATATTCCAATGGTAAAAAAAATACAGGATAAAATTGAAACCGTATTTGATAAAGCCATTGATTACGAAAGAATTAAAGAAAAGCTTATTGGTGAAACATTTGAATATGCACCTCAATTTGATTATATTATTAATGGAATACTAATGAGGTTTGAACAAAATAGGGATTTAATCAGATTTTTAAGAGAAAATACGGAATTGATAATTAGCACATTTAAGAAGAGTGGAACAAGAAATTTACGTATTTTAAAACATGCATTAAATGATTTTAGCAAAATATATGATGAAGTAAGCAAGTTATATCCAAATACAAACAACAGAGTTATGCAAACAATGCTTATTTTTACAATAGCAGTATCATTTGAAATAAAAACAGGAAGAATTATAAAAGAAAAATTTAAAAATATAGAAAACAATGAAGAATACAAATCAATTTTAGTTTCTTCAAGAGTTTTAATGGATGATAGGCAATTTTATATAAAAGAATTTGATGGAAATTATTATTATAACTTTAAAGCAGATTATAGATTTTTTAAATTTATAGAGTATTATGTAAGAACTAGAATATTTGATATGAAATACTTTAAGGCTAATATGGAAGAAATTAATACAAGTCCAGATGATAAAAAAGTTCCATCTTATAAAAAGATATTGGTAGAAGAATATTGGAAATTACCAGATGACAAGTTTACAAATACAGTTGATGAAACAATAGAAGAAGTGAAAAATGGAGAAATGGAGCTTATTGATGTTGTTAAACTTTATGAATACTTTGTATACTTTTCAAAAAGTAATTTAATATCTAATGATATAACAACACTAAAAACCATTTTTTTAAATGGTATGAATTTGGCATCTCTTCATTCGAGTTATTGTCCAAATGTAGAAGAAGAATTAGGAAAAGTTGTAATCAGAGAAGAAAATCAAAATATAGATTTAGAAATGAAAGAAGTATTAGAAAGATTTGATGAGATAAATGAGCAGTTACTTGAAAAAGAATATAGAGAAAAAGCAGATAGTATATTTAAATGTATTCCAATTCAAATGGAACAATTTTATGCTAGATTTGATAAAGAATGTGAAAATATACCAATCTTAAAATATTATGATGCTTTCCAAATTTTCCAAAGAATATCATGTGCAAGTAATGAGGATATAGTTTTAATAAAAGAAAAACTTATAAAAAGATTACGAGAAAACAAGGAAATAGCAGAAGAAGAACTAGAAAACTTAACAAGATTAAAGAGAATAATAGATGAATATATTGAAGGAAAAGTTACAACTATAAAAGTAGTACTATTAAAAGAGTTCGCAAAGGAATTAGGAGAGGCCATTGACATAATACATGATGTATGATACAATATAAGTGTTACTGCTAATTAGCTACAATGGCAAGGAGGTAGTTATGCAAAAATGCCAATATTGTTACTACAGGCGGGAGTGCGACGGAACATGGTGTGATGATGAGGATTATTATGAACCCACATCATATTCGATTTGGGATGATGACACGCCTCGATACACTGGGAGAGAACCCCAAGAAAAACGGGAATTCCCCTGGTGGTACTATCAGTAATGTTAAGGGAGTGGGATGTTTTACCACTCCCAGTATTGTTTTAGCAACATCCTCTGTTTCCGTTCTGTAGTAGAAAATATTTAATACAGATTTTTTATAAAAAAGACTATAATGATAAGTATTCTTGGAAATAATATCCTTAAAAAATATGATGAGTACATTTAGGGACGGGTCTTAAATGAAAATTTTTACAAAAAAGGACCGTCCCAATTTGAAAAAAATTGCAAAAAAGGACCGTCCCCAAATGAAAAACACGACAAATATGTCGTGTTTTTTATGTCTTAGCAACATCCTCTGTTTCCATTTCCACAACAGCAGAATATTAGAAGTATTAAAATTATAATCCAAATGCAATCATCATTTAGACCAAAACCACATCCACCTCTGTTTTCTGGCATTATTAAGCACCTCCTTTCAATTATTTAATTAAGTAAACTTTTTGGTAAATTAAGAATTGAAGTTGTTGTCACAGCAACTTCTGTTTCCACATCCACCGCAGAAAAGAAGTAAGAAAAGAATAATGAACCAAAGAATATCATTATTATTGCACATAAGAATACCTCCTTGCTTACTAAAGTTCTTGGCTCTCTTTGGTATGTTATATATTATGAAAAATAAAAAAAAGTGTTACTTATTATTGAAATAGAAAATAGGTAATGATATAATGGGTTTAGAAAATAATTAGCAAATTTCGTTGTTACACAGCACTCGAAAATCTTGCGACGTACACAAAGTACGCCTCAGATTCTTCTCATTTGTGTGCCTAGAAATTTATCTAATTCTTTTCCAAAACTAATGTTTTTTGTGTAGAAGAATTTCTAATGTTTAATAAGAAAAATCATATGAATTAAGGAAGGAATGTATTTTTTATGGGAAGTATTGTATTATTAGATGAATTAACAATCAATAAAATTGCAGCTGGTGAAGTTGTTGAAAGACCTGCATCAGTTGTTAAAGAAATGATAGAAAATTCAATAGATGCAGGCGCAAAACATATTACTGTAGAAATAAAAAATGGTGGAATTTCCTTCATCAGAATTACAGATGATGGTAAAGGTATACAAAAAGATGATGTAGAAATGGCATTTGAAAGACATGCAACAAGCAAAATTAGATCTGCAGATGATTTAACTGAAGTTAAATCTATGGGGTTCAGAGGTGAGGCTTTAGCTAGTGTTGCTGCTATTGCAAATGTTGAATTAGTTAGTAAACAAGAAACAGATGAAATAGGAACTAGAATTGTAGTTGAAGGCGGAAATGTGTTATCACTTGATGAAATTGGTTGTTCAAAAGGAACTACAATTACTGTGCGAAACTTATTTTATAATACTCCAGTTAGATATAAATTCCTAAAAAAAGATTTTACAGAATCAGGATATATTGAAGATGTAGTTACAAGAATTGCACTTATTCATCCAGAAATAGCTATAAAATATATAAATACAGGAAAAGTTGCTATTTCTACAAATGGTAGTGGAAATATAAGAGATGCTATATATAGCATATTTGGAAAAGAAGTTGCAAATAGTTTAATTGATGTTGATTATGAATTTGAATATATAAAAATAAATGGAGTTATAGGAAAACCAAATATTTGTAGGTCAAATAGGTCAAATCAAATTTTCTATGTAAATACAAGATATGTAAAAGATAAAACATTAAGTTCGGCTGTAGAGCAAGCATTTAAAGGAGTTTTACCATTTGGAAAATTTCCATTTTTAGTACTTAATGTAGAAATGAATGCATCAAAGGTTGATGTAAATGTTCATCCAGCAAAACTTGAAGTTAGATTTGCAGAAGAAAGTCTTGTGTTCAAAGCTATGTATCATGCGATAAAAGATGCATTGTTAAAACAAGATATTATAAAAGAAAACCCTGCAATTGATGAAAATCAAATTAAGGTTAGTGCATTTGAACAAAAGAAAGAAGAAATTAGAGAAAAAGTTGAAGATAGTACACCTAAAAAACAAGAAATACCTGAAAGTGTAAAACTATCAGGAGAAGAACTTATTAATAAATTAAAAATATTACAAGATGAATTGAAAAAAGAAGTACAAGAAAACCCTAATATACAATTAACTGATGAATATAAACAAATGACAGAAAAGTATAATTCAAAAATAGCAGATGTTTCAAAGACTGAAATTTCACAAACAGATGCAAATTTAACTGAAAATCAGGATGAAACAATTGAAAATATTGCAAAAAACGATGAAGTAATAAATGAAGAAAATAAAGAGTTATCAGACGTAGAAAGCAATCCTAAACAAACTCAAGATGTTATATCAGAAGAAAATGAAGAAACAGATTTAGATGATAGTTTAGAATTATTACCTAATATAACTTTTAGAGGTAATATATTAGAAACACCAGACGATAATTCTGAGAAAACATTAGAAATACCATTAGAAGATAATATAGAGCAACCTGAAGACGTAAATCAAGAAGATATTAATGAATCTAAACTTGAAGAAGATAATATTGAATCTAAACTAGAAGAGAATAATAATGAACCAATAATAGAAACAGATGAAATAAACAGTATTCCAGAAGAACAAGTAGAAACTACAGTAGAACAACCTATTGAAGACCAAAATGGTGAGAATACAGAGATATCTTTTAGACAAATGTATAAAAAACTATTTGGAAAAGAACCATATGGTGGTAGAAATGTTGAATCTCCTGAGGATAATAAAAATATATACTCTATGAATGAGGATGATTTTTCACAAGATAATTTATCTATGTTTGAAAGTGAAGAACAATATAATAAACCAGTTTATAAACTTATAGGAACTGCTTTTGAAAGTTATATAATTTTAGAAATACAAAATGAATTATATGTTATGGATCAAAAGCTTGCAAATGAAAGAATAATGTCAGAAAAAATAAAAAATATTTTTTATAATGAACAAAATAAATCTTCACAAATGCTTTTGCTACCAGATTTAATTGATTTAGATGTTAAACAAATGAATATAGCCAAAGATAACAAAAAACTATTTGAAAAAGCAGGATTTACTTTAGAAGATTTTGGAGAAAACACAATAAGACTATCTGGAGTTCCTGAAATATGTGTAGATCTAAATACAGAAGATTTATTTAAAGAAATTCTTGAAGAAATAAATCAAGCACCAAGAAATGATGAAGAACAAAAAGAAAAGAAATTTATTGATGCGATTGCATCAAAAGTTGCAGAAAGCATGCCAATAAATTCATCGCAAGAAGACATAGAAAATTTAATAGAAGCACTTTTATCTTTACAAAATCCTTTTGTAAATTCAGAAGGAAAACCTATTGCAATTAAGATGAATAGATATGAAATAGAAAGAAAATTTGCTAGAAAGTAAAGTTGAAAAATAATTACAATTTTGCCTTGTCAAAATTTAATTATTTTTCAACTATATTATATATTCTAAACATAATAAAGGGATGTAAATATACAATGAAAGAGAAGAAAACATATTATAGAAGATTAGATGTAATAAGAAACATATCATGTATTATGGTGCTATTATACCACTTAAACATTTTAAAAGGGGGATTTTTAGCTGTTTGCACATTCTTTGCTTTAAGTGGATATTTAACATGTATGTCTGCACTAAAAAAAGAGAAATTTTCAATAAAAACATATTATTTAAATAGGTTAAGAACTCTATATTTACCATTAATAGTTGTTGTATCTATAACAATTATTGTCTTTAAATTACTCCCAAATATTACATGGCTTAATTTAAAGCAAGAAACAACTTCTGTAATTTTTGGATATAATAATTTTTGGCAGTTAAATGCTAATTTAGATTATTTTACTAAAAATGTAAATTCGCCTTTTATACATCTTTGGTATATATCTATATTAATGCAATTTGAATTGGTATTTCCAATTATATTTAAGATATTTAAAAGAATACAAGAAAAAGGTTTGAACATTATTCCAATTATTATAACTTTTATACTTACAATTGTATCCACTGTATTATTTATATATATGAGTGTGACTAAAGATATAATGGTGGTATATTATAATACATTTGCAAGGGTATTTTCGATTTTATTTGGAGTATTAATAGCTTTGGTATATAACGAATATGGCATAAGATTTCCCAAAAAGCTTAAAACAAATAATTCGTTTATATTTTTGATATACATAATTATATTTATAATACTAAGCTTATTTGTTTCTGCAGAATCAAAACTTTTTGCTGTATTTATGATTATAACTACAATTATTTCTATAAGATTACTTAAATATTCAACAATAATAACAAAACAACCTTATAAATTTGAAAAGTTGAATAAAATACTTGCAAAGTCATCTTATGAAATTTATTTGGTACAATATCCAATTATATTTTTTATGCAAGGCTTACCCATAAATATTGTATTAAAAACAATTTTAATAATGATGTTAACATTTATAATATCTTGTATTTTAAGTATAGTGATTGGGTTTAAAACAAAGACAAAGATTTTTAAAGCTTTAAAAATAGCTTTATTAAGCTTAATTATTATAGCGGGAGTATTTTTACTAATAACAGAAAAAGACCACACCGATGAGATGAAAGAGTTAGAAGCAGTATTAAATGAAAATGCAAATTTAACTGAACAAAAAAATGAACAGTTTTTAAATGATGAAAATACTGAAAAACAAAAAGAATCAGATAAAAAAGAATCAAATAGTGAAAATACTATAGAGGTTTCAATTTCACAAAAAACACAGAACAATACAGAAGGTACAAATGCAAAAGAACAAACGACAGCTATATCAAAAGCTAAAGAAGAACAAGTTGCTGAACAAGTTAAGAATTTACCTGTTGTAGGAATAGGAGATTCTGTATTACTTGGAGCTATAAATGAATTATATAAAAAGTTCCCAAATGGTTATTTTGATGGAAAAGTATCTAGATCTCTTTCAGCAGGGGAGACAATTTTAAAAGATTTAAAAAATCAAGGGAAACTTACAGATACTGTAATTTTAGCCTTAGCTAATAATGGGGATTATTCAACAAAGAAGAATGTTCAGTTAATGGAAATTGTTGGAGATAGGCAAGTATATTGGATAAATGCTGTTGGGGCAGATGATCCAACTTTTAATGCCAAATTTAAAGAATTTGCAAAAGATTATCCTAATCTACATATTGTTGAATGGGATGTTGTATCTAAAGGGCATAAGGAATATTTTTATGCAGATGGAATTCATACAAAAGGTGAAGGCCTAAAAAAATACGCAGAAACAGTATATGAGGCAGTATATAATGATTATTTAAATAGATGATAAAAATGAAAAAACAGGATTTGCTAGAATGAAAAAAATATGATATATAATTATTATATAAAATATAAAAAAAGGGGGATTGTATTATGAACTATAAAATTGTAGGTCAAACTGTACCAGTAGTTGAAGTGAAGCTTAACAAAGGAGAATCAATGTATACTCAAAGTGGAGGTATGGCATATCAAACAGAAGGAATTAAAATGCATACAAATGCTCGTGGTGGGGTAATGAAAAGTTTAGGAAGAATGTTTGCTGGAGAATCAATATTTATGGCAAACTATACAGCAGAAACAGATGGAGCAATGGTAGCATTTGCAACAACTGTACCAGGAGCATTAGTACCAGTAGATTTAAGAAATGTACCAAATGGATTAATTATGCAAAAAGGAGCTTTTTTATGCGCTGAACAAAGTGTTGAAACAAGTATAGCTTTTACAAAGAAATTTTCTGCAGGTTTTTTTGGTGGAGAAGGTTTTATTCTTCAAAAAGCAAAAGGAAATGGAATGGTATTTTTAGAAGTTGACGGAGATGTTATTGAAAAAGAGTTAGCTCCAGGAGAAGTGCTAAAAGTAGATACAGGAAATGTAGTAGCATTTGATTCAAATGTATCGTATGAAATAGAAACAGTAAAAGGTCTTGGAAATATTTTCTTAGGTGGAGAAGGATTATTCTTAACAAAACTTACAGGACCAGGAAAAATAATATTACAATCTCAAAACTTTAACGATTTTGCAGGTAGAATAGCTACACGTATTCCATCAAAAAAATAAGTAATTGAGGTATGAAGTAGGAGGTTGGAAGTCGGATGTCTAGCCTCTAATATTTATATTTACTAAGAAATAAATAAGAATAGAGGAAAAAATGATAGAACAAAAATATATAATTAGAAACCAAGAATCTTTTGAATTAAAACACATCTTCGACTGTGGGCAATGTTTTAGATGGATTGAAGAAGAGGACAAAAGCTATACGGGTGTATTTAAAGGAAATGTATTAAATGTAAAAAAAGATAATAATACTATCATTTTTAAAGGAATTGTTAATGGTGATATTAAAGATGCTGTAGAAGATTATTTTGATTTAAAAAGAGATTATATTACAATTAAAACGATATTATCAAAAGTAGATGTTAATATGAAAAAGGGTATTGAATATGGTAGTGGTATTAGAATTCTAAATCAAGATTTAATTGAAACTATAATATCCTTTATAATTTCTGCAAATAACAATATTCCAAGGATTAAAGGAATAATAGAAAGACTCTCAGAAAGTTATGGGAGTAGAATTGTATGGAATAGTAAAACATACTATACATTTCCTACCCTAGAGCAATTAAAAGAAGTAAGTGTAGAAGAATATAGAAAATTAGGATTAGGTTTTAGGGATAAAAGAATTTATGATACAGTACATATGCTATTAGATAATAAAGTAGATTACAAAAAATGGTATAATGAAAAAGATACATTAAAAGTAAGAAATGAGCTTTTAAGTTTAGCTGGAGTAGGTCCAAAGGTTGCAGATTGTATTTTGCTTTTTTCAGATTTAAAAAGATTTGATGTGTTCCCAATAGATGTTTGGGTAAGAAGAGTTATGAATGAACTTTATATAAAAAATCCAGATGAAACAAAGGTAAATAAAAAAGAAATAGAAAAAATTGCTTATCAAAAATTTGGCAATTTAGAAGGCATAGCTCAGCAGTATTTGTTTTATTGGAAAAGAGAAGCATAGATTGTAATGTTGCCTTAACAGCAGTTCTTTATAAGAACTGGGTTAATAAGCAACTACATAAATAAAATAAACTCACATCTGTACTTTGACGAGTAGATGTGAGTTTTCATATATTCTCGGCAAAACCACATTTGTGGAATGGATTAATGCAGCCTATTAAATAGTTTTTTTATAAAATTAATACATTTATTTATAATAGTTTCTTTATATACAACAATTTGGGCATTTTTAGAAACTTCATGAATATCATTATCCTCAGTTTTTATGCTTTTAAAGATGTTATTTGGTGAATATTGTAATTGCTTTTTCTTTTCTTCTATCTTAGTATCTATTCTTTCTTTTTCTAAAATTCTGTTTCTTTGTCTTTCTGTAGCCCAATAATCTCTGAAAAAAATTGCTAAAATATATTTTGTTTCCAAAAGCATTTCTTGATTTTGAAAATCTTTTATATGTTCTACTTTATAATCATATTCCCAATCAGCTTGGTTTTTCATCGCTGATAGGATGTTTTTATCTACTTTATCATAATCCCTTTTTGACATATGGTTTACAATTTCTAGTACTTCTCTATATGCTTTTGGTAAATTATTCTCTATTACCATTTTTTAATCCTCTAAAATAATTTTTTAAATAATACATTATTTTTTCATAAAGTAATTTTCCTTTTGTATCTTTTTGTTGTGGCAATGTTGCAAGTCCTATATCACCACTTGAGATAGTATCTTTAGAAACATCTTTATTAACTCTACTTAAAACCGCCTCATTTTGGTTAGGATTCCCATTAACAGTTATACTAACCTCCCCAGACCCGAATTGAATACTTAACTGTTTCATCGTTTTGAGCTTCCTCATAATCTTTCGCAGGATTTGAACTTTCAAAACATATTGTACCAAGATAGTTTAATCTATATATTAATCTAGATATATCAAATCCATCTAATCCTCCGACTAATCGCAATTCGTTGATTTCTGAGATATGACTTGGATTAAATTTTTTGCCAGTTTCTAAATAGTCTAGTTTTGTAATTTTACCCAATTTTGTAATATCAAAATCTTGGGAACAACTCATTCTTGAAACATTCGATATAATTCCTCGAGTATGTATATTTACTCCAGACATTGTTAGATTATTAACATTTTGAATTTTTCCTAAATTAGTAAAATCACAATGAATGGCGTTAAATCTGTTTATATTTGTAAGCATTCCAAAATCTTTGATTGTAGCGTTTATTACTTCTAGTGTATCTAAACTATCAACTCCATCTATTTTTCTTATTTCACCTTCTTCTTCTAGATATATTGATTTCAAAGTATTAATACCTTGAATTTCACCAATTTTACTATTATGAGAAGAAATTGAATGTAATTCACATTGCTTAATTCTATCAATAACAGAATTATATAATACTAAATATTTCATATTAATACCCTGAATCTCAGGAATTACGCAAGATTGGAATGTTGCTTTACCTCCATATATTGATTCTAAATTTTCTAAACTAGTTGTATCGAAAAAAGATGCGTTTCCATAAATTTTTTGTATTTTTGAACCATCAAACAATCCTTCATAATTTCCTAATACAATTTTTACATTATCATCATATCCCATTCTATTACAATAATTTCCACAATGTAATTCTTCTTCATTCAAACCAAAGTACTGTGCTAAAATTGGTTTAGCTAAATATAATTGATTTTTTAGTACAATTAAGTTGCTGTTTGTGTAACCATTATGATTTCTATAATCTTCTCTAAAGAATAAATCATTTAATAATCCCTCAACATTTTCTAAGGTAAATTCATATTTTTGCATTTTATGTCCATATTCAATTAATCTTTTATTCCACTCTTCTTTTTCTAACCACTGAGCTCCATTTTCGATGTCTTTATTATTCTCTAAAAAAGACAGTGCAACATCTCTATATTCTTCCTCTAACTCTTGTGCATTTCCATTCTGTATTCCTCTAACTTCATCAATAGTACTACCTAACATTTTTACAGCTATATGTGGTTTTTCGTTATTATCAACAAAAACAAAAAAATCTCCTTCATTTAGTTGCGAACCTGCTAAAGTTTTTGTACACCATGGTGTGCCTTGTACAAGTGCTGATAATTTACTAGCATTTGAAAGGTAATTATCTGGATCTGACTGTGCTCCTTTGAATTTTAACCATTTTCCCTTATTGTATGTATTTACATTTTCTAAATTAATTTCAGACTCTTGTGAAATAACTGTTTGATATTCAGATACTGCATCATTATATAAATCTTTAAAAGACTTTGCATTACCTTCATTAATTCTCCTATAAATGTATTCAAGCGTAAATTTTTTCAATACCATATGCCCAGAATT
>Ga0247608_10002840_pt1 | contig 20931 bp, 21 predicted proteins | sample 176DNAGHGlowgp2_FD_193490 | JGI IMG/M metagenome (GOLD analysis project Ga0247608, IMG submission 193490) | Sheep rumen microbial communities from Palmerston North, Manawatu-Wanganui, New Zealand - 1766 DNA GHGlow gp2 | ecosystem: Host-associated > Mammals > Digestive system > Stomach > Rumen ...
GGCTCTTGGTGACAAACTTCTCGTCGCGAAGCACCTCATACAGCTCCCTGTACTTCTTTGCCTCACGCTGAGACTTGCGCAGCTCTTTCTGGGTCTTTACGAGTTCATCCTTCATCTGATCCAGTTGAACATGCATATTATCAAAGCCTTTCTGCAGGACTTCCTTCATCTTGTTCGACTCGGCAAGCTGACTGCTGATAGCATCGAGCGTAGCCTGTAGCTTGTCAAAACGATCCATCTGAGCGTCGAGCTTAGCATGCAGAGCCTCGTTCTGAGCCTCTCGCTCCTTAAGCTGGCCATATATAAAGTTGATGAAGTCATTCTTCTCCGAATCGGTCATTCCGTCGCATGAAATTAAGGCTGGAAAGTCAGGGCCGCCCTGCCGTTCCAATTGCTCTCTGTAGAACTTGCGCCTTAATATTTGTTGAACACCTGATAGGGTACGCCCTGCTGGATGCAGAACTGCTCTATCGAAACTCCTTTAGGCTCGCCCTCAAGTTTGTAGAGGAACCACAGCTTTTCACAATCTTCACTACTGCACATAATCTTAAAAAAAAGGTCGTGCAAAGGTAGCGGTTAGCTCGGAGCTATGCAAGATGTGAAAATTGGACGCTTACAGAAGCCTGTGTGCGCCGCAGCGCATATCGTTAATGCCCGGCACAAAATAGAACCTTTTCAATCCGGATATCGTCAGCATACCACCTCCAATCTCTCAATCAGGTGCTTGAGCTCAGTGAAACTGATACCAGTCTTGACAATCTTCATCCCGTCTGGAAACTTGATGCTGATGGAGATTTTCTTGTTGATACTTGTTGTATAATCTGTGGGGTACTTGAAGGGGTGCCTTACGGGATCATGCACCTTGCTCTCCTCACTCACCTTTGCCGCTTCTGTCTGAATCTCCGTCTCTTCTTCGGCGGGCATTCCCGTCACTGTAACAGGGTAAACCCTCTTATGCGTCTTCTTGTACCATTTTTCGAAAGTCGGATAGTCCGCTCGGCTATGCCGCTTGCCTAAGCAAGAACTCCATGCTTTGTGCAGAACTCCTCTATCGAGATGTTCTTCGGGAGCCCCTCAGCCTGGTACAAAAACCAGAGGCTCTCAAAATCTTTACTGCTGTATACCATTTGTCTCATTCTTAAAACGAGTCCAAAGGTATCATTTTCCCAAATCATACACAAGACGTCAAAATTGACAGCTTACCAATGTATTAGAAAAAACTTTGCTGCTATTTATCTAAAAAGCTATTGGATTTAAATTTACGATAGTAATAATGGATCGTTCTTACAATAATATAATAATAGAAACACATTCTATATGTAATTTTCTCTCTTAGAGAATTGTCACTATGCCCAGAAACATTATTCCCATTACGACGATAATAAATAAGTGGTATATTTATATGATAGGTTTTACCTATCATCTCGCCTAGAATACCAAGCCACCCATCGTGAAGAGGAAGGTGCTTCGGGAAGGGAAGAGCAACATTTAAGAGTTTTCTATTAAATGCCATACAGCAACCATAATATTGAGGTAGAGTTATAAGCCAATTCCCTTTGGGACTTTTATCCCTCCAAGGTCTATTATCAATATCCTTTTTACCATTATACATGAAAGCCATGTCTGAAGTTACAAGGTCATAGCCCTCCTTCAAGTATTCCATCATGAGTTTTAGTTTCCCTTCCATCCAAATATCATCTTGGTCTGAAAGAAAAATATAATCTCCAGAACAATGATTGAGTGCATTTTCAAAATTGCTAGCAACAGCTTCATGAGCAGTTCTTGATTCCTTTTTAAATCGAAGAATCTTAATTCTATTATCATTATAAGACTCCAAAATACCTATTGTTGAATCTGCAGAATAATTATCAGATACAACAATTTCATCATTAGCACCAATTTGGGTAATAATAGATTCAATCTGCTCACGAATATATTTTTCACCATTATATGTAGCTATACAGACAGATATCATACAGGTTTCCTTATTTTGTTTAAAAAGAGATGATAGAGCGTAGGACTGTACAATGCTATCAAATATTTAAGTTTATCTATAGATTTCCAGTATGGATTCAGCATCCCCCAAAATGAGTTATTCTGTACTAAATGCTTACAAAAAAGGGTCTGATCATCATACTCTTTACGTACATTATACTTGGCCAATAGTCCTATATAGTCAGCAACTTGTTTCAAAATATAACCATTACAAATTGAATCCATATTATCACCATATACAGATGTAAACATTTCCTTAATCAATATTGCATTTGTAACAAATTCAAAACGTCTTGGAGATATCTTAGTTGTAATACTACCGCTTCGTATTCTATACTTATAAAATGGTTGTTCAGTATATAGCACATTAAAAGGTTTTAATGTCAACTGTAAGTTGAAAATAATATCTTCGTTCACTATCCCTTCAGTAAATCGAATGTCACCAATTATACTCCTCTTATACATTTTTGCACAAGCTGCATTATCAACTTTTTGTAAGAGGATTAATTTGGCATAATCTTTTGACGAATAAATTCCTTTTTGATATTTCCTGAGAATGCTATTTTTGCTGCCATTCTCATAAAAATTCTCAAGCAAACATGTAACCATGCCTATACTATCATCTTTTTTAATCTCTGAATGAAAGAATTCTATCATGTCCTCAGACACGACATCGTCACTATCGATAAAAACAATATTTTCACCTTGAGCAATTTCTATTCCTGCATTCCGAGCAGAGCTCAACCCCCCATTAGTTTTATGAACTACTCTAATTCGAGAATCTTGCTTAGCATAGCAATCACACTTTTTCCCTGAGTCATCAGTACTACCATCATCAACCAATATGATCTCAATTTCTCTATATGTTTGATTTACAACAGAATTTATGCACTCGTCTAAATAAACCGAAACATTATAAACAGGAATAACAACACTTATCATACAGCAAGTCCAATTGTCTTCAAATATAATAAATATGCATAATAAACATTATCCGATAAATATAATAATAGCAACATAATCAAGCATGAACGACTAAGTCCCTGTTCACTAAATCTAGAAATATAATATGTAACTAAAATACAAATGGGGTAGAATGAAATAATTCGTATTCTATTATAAATCGACGCACTTCCAAAATCTACAAAATAAAGAATAATAACAACATAAAATATTAACAAAACCAACTTAAACATGTAACTATATACCTTTGGAACAGTATTATCTTTTTTTAATTTGTAAAACTTATATAAAAAAAACACAAGTGGCAGTAAATATGAATAAAACATAAATATTTCTCTTATTGAATTATCATATTCTCTTTCTGCATTTAAATATCTTATTTCTACCCTATTTAATTCTGGATCTAACAACGTCATATAGTCTGCAATGTTATTGTTTATAATACTAGCAATCAACGGTACAGCAAATACACATGAAGATACAGTAAATATATTAAAAGGAACATTTATCAAAAATAACAAGGGAAATAATACAATTATGGTTTTATGAAACAAGACAGAAAAAACTACCAACAGAATCCCGATTTTCTTTCTTGCCATACTCTCATTAAATAGCAAAACAAAGCCATATAAAAACATTGAAACTGCCAACGCATACCTCCCATAAGAAAAATATCGTAATAGAACTAATGCCATCAAAGAATAAGAAATAACGTTATGAAGTTTTAATTCAGTTAAAATCTTTCGATAAAAAATCAATGCCCCCCCCCAGACAAATATCCTGAACATTATATATGAATAATCAAACAACATGATCAACTGATTATAAATCCACTCCATACCATAATGTTTCTCATGATATTTTTGCATTTCTAGAATATCATCTCTATAATGGAAATAATCTCCAGATGTTTGATCAAAAACACAAAAGATTAGGATTATAAAGAACCAAAAGGAAGTAGAAATACTGTTATCTTGATTAGTATTTATTAAAATACGATTCCATCTGATCTTTGTATTTAATACTAAAGGAACCACCATTAGATTAAATAAAATAATATCAATAACTACCCAAATGTAAATTGTTTGCATATATTTTACTGTCCATCTCTAGTTAACAACCATTGGTCACATAAACCTTTAGTATAAAGATTAAATTACGACAATAACAACTTACCATTCTATTTCATCAAATTTGTGATTATTGTCCCAACTAGGTTTAATCCTTTCTCTAACAACAAAACCATTGGTTGCCCATGACAAAAAAGGAATATCACTTTTACTATCAGAATAAGCTACTGAGTTATTTTGATAATCTTTCATTGACTGATTAAGCCTCTTAACTTTTTCTGTAAAAAGGCAGTCTTTTCCTTCAAAGAAACCTGTACATATTCCATTCCGAAATTTGAATGAAGTACAAATAACATCCTTCTTCAAGATACCATATTCTTCAGCGAAGTATTTGATATATAAATCATAGCCTCCGCTAACTATCACTACTCTGTATCCTTTGCTTTGTAACCTATTTAACTCTGCTATAGTCCTTTCGATTAAATTGGGGCGAACCATATCCAAATAATACCCACATGCCAAATGATCTAGTTCTTCGTATGAGAAGCCTCGTAATTGCAATGCATATATTCTTTTATTGACAGATTTATAGGGAAAAAGGAATGACAATAATTTAACAATTCGCAACACACAAAGCAATCTATGTAATTGCTTAAACAATAATACCCCGAACCGATTCGAATGATTTCTTACATAATCAATAAAAGGGTCTGCGGTCTGATAATTTGCAAGTGTTCCACAAAAATCGAATAATGCAATTTTTTTAACATTTTCCATTATAAAAGCATTCTATTACATTGGTAACACGTTTCATTTGTTCTCTAGTTCCAATTGTAATTCTAAAACAATTCTTTACACAATCAGCCTGAGTTGTTTCACGAACAAAAATATTGTTATCTGCTAAATAATTAAGCAATTCTTTTTTCTTCTCGCAGGATGGGAATTTCAACATCACAAAATTACCGTTACTAGGTATAATAACAAAAAAATCAGATAATAATTCTAGCTTTTTATTAAAAATCTTCATAGCCAAATGAACTTCTTTCACATAATCCCACATATATTGAACATCTGAAAGGGCTCCACAAGCAGCCTCTTGAGCAAATGTGGTAAGATTCTTCGGATTACGTATTCTATTCACAAACTGAACATTATCGACAGAGCCAATCAAATAACCAACTCTAAAATTAGCAAGTGCAAAAGCCTTTGACATAGTTCGAGAGATTAATATGTTATCATATTTAAGAACCAAATCCTTACATGTAACGCCAGAGAATTCATAATATGCTTCATCCAAAAGGAAAAGAGTGTCAGGGAACGCATTTAGAAGATATTCAATATAAGATTGCTGATGTAGATTTCCTGTAGGATTGTTGGGATTGCATATATATACCACAGCTGGTTCAATTTTATTGATGTCTGTTTCAAATCTGTCTGGTGAGAAACTAAAATCATCATTATAATAAGTAAAAAACACCTCTGCACCATTTGCCTGACATGTTAAACGAAAATTATCATAAGAAGGGCCAAGAATCATGACAGGATCACCAACACTAATAAACACCTTGCAGATATACTCATGCAGTGCATCTGAACTTCCAAAATATTGAAGGTTTTCTTTTGGTAATCCAACATATTCGGACAAGAGGGTCATCAGTTCTTCATTATATGTTGTAGGGTAAAGATTGAAAAAACATGGTTCATGCATTATTCGCTCTATCCTCTCACGAACCTTGGGTGAAGGAGGAATCGAGGCTTCATTCCAGTCAAGTTTTAATATATCCTCACGTTCTTCAGGCTTAACAGACCATATTTTATGAGAAGCCAATTTGTAAGGCTTCAAATTTCTTAGATATTTATTCGGGAATTTCATTTGAATTGTTATTTTTTAATGTTATTAATGCAATTATATACTCTCTCACAATTTCTTTGATCATGTAAAGGGAAATACTCATTAGTAATTCTTACGTATTCATCTTTCATAACCCATCCAGCATCTCTACTCAATTTTAAAAAATGAATAAGACTATTGACATCTTCGGTCACGGGACCAAAGCTATGGTTATAATCAAAGTAACCTTTTGAATAATGCTTTGCTCTATATTGATCTTTATCAAATTGATAAAAAATGACAGGTTTTAGCATATAAGCAAAATCAAAAAACACACTAGAATAATCTGTGACAAGAAGCATAGACTCCTTCAGAAGTTCCTGAACATCATAATCGGCTTTACTTGCGATAATTATACTATCACAGGAGAATTTCTTGAAATTATCCAAAAAGGGCTGTATTTCATAATGAGGGTAAAAAACCAGTTTGACATTACTTTCATTCAAAAACGATATAAGATCACAATTAGACAATAATAAATTATATTTTTCATAATAATAACTATTCAAAAAATTATCTTTATTAAGCCAATATCTCCATGTAGGCATTACAAGAATCTGACGTTTTATCTTAAAATCATACAATCCATCAAATCGGCAGAATCCCGTATACTGGATATTATTAATAGGATAACCATAAGTGTTTACCAGATAATCATATTCTGGTTTCGCACCACAAATTACTAAATCAAGTTTTGTTTTTTCATATTTTAGAACTGGTAGGAAATCTTTTGTTATTCCATGTTTAAGACTAATTGTTATCTTTTTCCTATAAATATCAAAATATCTTGTAAACAATCGAGAAAGAAAAGAATCTGGAGCAAATCCATGGAGATGTGTACTTATCAAGTATTTTGAACGCCACATTAAGACATAGTGCCTAAATGACTGATAAGATATAATGCTATCATTATATAAAGATAAATTTTTCAGATCGACTGAATCTTTTGAGATTATATAATATACTTCTTTTTCTGGATAATTTCGCTTTAAATAACAGAAAAAGTACAATCCGTTATCACGAGCATCAGTACCTCTTTCAGATATCAGATAAATATCTTTCTTACTTAAAAAACTCGAATATAAAAAAGATACAAAATATAATATAGAATGGTATGTATATTTTAATAGTAACTTAAAATGAAATAGATCTATTTTCATAATTTTGACTTTAATGTTTTAATTAAAACAACTCTTTCTTCTTTGGTCGTTCCTAATAATATAACAAGTATGATTGTTATCAGTATTGAATAAAGAAGTGATAAAAATTGATTTTCTATACCATTTCTAACAAAAAAAGCTGTTCCTAAAGCTATACAAAATATAAGAACACATGGGATTATTTTAATACAATACTTAAGATAAGGGAAATGTGCAAAACCTTTTATATAATAAGTTCTCACAATAGCTGTACAAAAATTTAAAACAACTCGTACAATTATAACTGAAATTGGTGAGAATCCATTTTTCAACAATACGTATGATACAGGAATATTAAACAATAATATAAAACTTAACCATATTGAATATATTTTTATTCTACCAGATGCATCTATTAACATCCATAGTGGGGCTTGGATAGCGTCAATCAAGAAATATAACATTAGTAACTGACTAAATAGAACGCTATAATCAGGTACACTTTTTAACCACAAGGAAAAAAGAATATCTGCATGTATAATATAAGGAACTGCAATAAGCACAAGAAGATAAAAGGAGAATCTAGATGCTCGAAATATTAAAATATACAAGTCTTCATATTGTCCAGAGGCATATAACTTAACAATCTGAGGTCTAAAAGCTAATTGAAAATTAGACACAAAATTATTAATAGCAGAACTAATTTGGTTTGCAATGCCATATGCAGCATTAATAATAACACCATAAAACATGTTAATTACTATATTTCCACCTTGCTGAGCTACAACATTTGAAAAATTTCCACAAAGATACCACCCGAGAAAACTAAACTGTGATATATAGTATTTTCTATTTACTCTAAACGAATAAACGCAATCTGGAAACTTTTTTATACTATACAAGCCGAATAACGAAGTAATAATAAAAACGACAAATAATAGTAATAAGGAGTAAGCAATAAGTTTATCTGCAATATTAATAAGTAATAAATAAACTATTACCAACTTTAAGACACACTCAACGATGCTTAGAAATGCGAAAAAAGACATTCTTTCATATGATATTATTATTGCATTGAATGGAATTCTCAAAAGGTTAAAAAGAAAAGTAATCAAAGACAAATGATATGCGACCAATGCCGCATCATATCTTTCCTCTGGCAAAACAAGATACTTACATACAAAATATAGACCTATTGTTTCTCCTAGTACAAAAATGATTAAAGCAAGAATAATATGAACATTAATACATGCTGAAAAAACCGAACTGAGATTTCCTTTAGACTCAAGTCCCAATTCATATGAAAAGAAGCGTTGGCTTGCACCAGTCAAGGCATTACTTAAAAAAGAGAAGAGGACAACAACTGATCCTACAATATTATATATTCCAAAGTCCTCTGCTCCTAAAACATCAAGAATAACACGAGAGGTATATAATGAAATACCCATCGTGAGAAACATTCTAGTATATAGAAATGCGGTGTTTTTAATAATTTGTTTATTGTTTACCTCCATTGATATTAACTAAAGACAACATATTCCCACATATTAAGTCATATTCCTCTGGAATAAAGACATCAAAACCTCCTCCATGATGAAGTGTTATCTCACCAAAATATAGTTTTCCGTCAACATCGTAATAATCAATTCTAACATATGGAAAATCTTTTGCTATTTTACTTCCTAATACTTTCATCTCATCAAACGAAGGCGGAGCAGGAACCTCTCCGCCTCTACGAGACTTAGCATTCTTGTCCGTTCCGCTCCAATCAAAAAAAAGCGGTTTCCAGTTTGGATCATATATATTACGGCAATTCTCTCCCTCTCTATCAACGGAAACATATACAAACTTTAATTCGCCATTAAAGAAATGTAACTTATAGTCATTAGGAATCTTCCCTTCTTTTGTTTGTAACAATTCTTCTACGACTATCTGTCTTTTTATGTTCTTGTACTGCCACTCCAAAGACTCTAAATAATAATCTCTTCCTAACCACCAACAGCATTTCCTTCTAAGTTGTTTCCAGTCAACACTGTCCGCTGATCTAAGAATCTCATAATCTTTAGAAGAATGGTTTGCCTTTACTATACAGGGATATTTTGTAATATTATTAGGATTTATTTCTTTAACTATATTTGTATGAAAAACTAGAGGAATAAGATAATCTGTAGAAAACCTTTCTCTTAGCCAATTTCTCACTTCATATTTATCTCCGCATAATGTATAATAATCTTTATGGTCATACAATTTAAGCCACTGAATCTTTTCATTCATATATTTAGGTTTGTACAAATGGAGCGGTCTCTCAAAAATTTTAAGAAAGTGTTTCTCTATCCTTTTTTGAGGAGTATGGAAGTTCATATAAAAGTATAGTACTCTTCGATAACTAGAAGCAATTAAAAACCAAAAAGAATTATCAAATTTCTTGTTCAAAATCAAATTTGTAAATTTACCTATCATAATTGTAGCATTAATTTTAAAACATAGAATCAAAGTATTATCATGTTGTCCAATATTTTTACATAAGAGTTGCGAATATGACTATTCCTTGATGAATCTGCATATCATACAGAAGATTTCATTAGTTAACTTATCATCGGATACGCCATCAATGAAGTTGAATGTCAATGTAGCATTCTTCAGACCTAAATTGTTCGAATCCAACCAAGTCTTGAAACTCATCGTAATCTTATTTCCAACTTTCGTCACCGTATCGAAATCTATCTTCTTAATCCTGGCATAGCTTAGGCCATCGACCTGTCTTGATTGGATGATATTCAGAAGTTCAATGTTCGCTCTCTTATTGTAGTTATCATTAAATCTCTTCAGTATAGCCGTCAGACGAGGACCCATCACCTTTTCGTCAATCTTGTTGATGGTATAGTCGGGCATCGAGTAGTCTAAAGCTAACTTCTCACGCACCTCGGCGTTGTAGAGGGATTGCTTGTCAGTCTCTGAAGCAGACTGAGCAGAGAGGCTTGCTGCTCCAAGGAGCAGGCAAAGAAATAGTGTAAACTGTCAATTATGACGTCTAGGTTTAAAAACAGCCTTTTAGGGCGACTTTCGTCACCTGAAGCGTCTAAATCAAATTTAACTTTAGTATTTTTTAATACCGATGGTCATCGGTAACATGTTCTTGCGTCCCGATGGTAGCAAGCGGCAAAGCCGAGCGCTCATAATCGGTTCTTCCCTGCATGATAGCCTTGAAGAATTCCTTAAAATATTCCAATGTGGACACGCCACACATTTTGCACGTCTCGATAAACGTATGGTAGATAACCGACACTTTAGCACCTGCATGGCTGCCAAAAGTCAGCGAGTTTTTGCGCTCTACTGTCATAGGGCGAAGCGTACGTTCTGCAAGTGAGTTCTTGCGCCCCGCTGGTAGCAAGCGAGCAAAGCTCGAGCGGTCTATACAATACCGGCCATCTTTCAAGTATAGTATGAGTTGATCCCAGAAGCTCTTCAGATAGTTTAGTGCCTTCTGCATCAAATCTCCCCTCATGCCATTTCCGTCAGCTAAAAGTTTATCTAACCGCTGCCGTATCTGGCTGATGATTTTACCGCTCTTTTCACCCTGCCGCTCCTGCTGTATCTGTTCAGGAGTAAGATGTCTTAACCGGTACTGTTCTTCCAGATCATACAGCCTCCCGATATTCCTGATAAAGTACTCGGCTTCTTCATCCTTTCCCTGTTCAAGAGCGTATTTAAACTTTGCTCTTGCATGGGCCAGGCAGCACAGGTGATCCACATCTACCAGTTCCTTGTCCAGATATAGATAGACGTTGAATCCGTCTGACTGGAGAGCATCAATCTCGGTCTTATCAAGGAAGTCACGCAACACCTGACGACCACGGCTTCCGTCATCGTAGAAGTAGACTGCTATCTTGGCTTCCTTGTTTACCATGCACCAAATATATTTCTTTCCATACTTACCGGCCACCTTCACTCTGCACCAGGTCTCATCGCAGTTTACAACAGCGCCCTTGGCAAGGAGCCTTTCCTTCAGGATTGGGAGTACCTTGTTCAGATATTCCGAGCCCTTGACAAACCAGTTGTAAACGGTATTGCGGCTGACGTTCATCTTGTTGTTAAGCAGGCGTACCATCATTATTCTTTGTTGCCTACAGATATCTGTGAAAGCAGGTCATTAACCTTCTGCTGGAGAGTCTTGTTCTGAGTGGTAAGATCAGCCACCTGACTGGTCAGGTTGTCGATAGACTTCAGCAGGTTTGTCTGGGTCTTCACATCCTGCTTATGGGTATCCCTCAGCTCCTTCACCATCTCCTTCAGTTCCTGGTTCTCCTGGGTCCGTTCATCCTCGCGTTTAACAAGGAAGTGTATCATTGATATCAGCTGGTCTTTTTCCATAGAAGCGTATGGATCTTCTTTTATCATACCACCTCCAGTCTCTCAATCAGATGCTTGAGCTCAGTGAAACTGATACCTGTCTTGGCGATTCTCATCCCATCAGGAAACTTGATACTGATGGAGATTTTCTTGTTAATACCGGTCACCTTGTCGGTCGGATACTTGAAGGGATGCCTGACGGGATCGTGCATCTTACTCTCCTCGGCTACCTTTTCAGCTTCTGACTGGATTTCAGTCTCTTCTTCAGCGGGCATTCCTGTTACTGTTATTGGATAGACCTTCTTATGCGTCTTCCTGTACCATTTGTCGAAAGTTGGAAAGTCAACTCCGTGCTTTGTGCAGAATTCCTCTATCGAGATATTCTTCGGAAGGCCCTCAGCCTGGTACAAAAACCAAAGGCTCTCAAAATCTTTTGAACTGTATATCATTGCTCTCATTCTTTGAACGAGCGCAAAGGTATCATTTTCCCATTTCATGCACAATACGTCAAAATTGACAGCTTACCTCTTACTTTCTCTGGCGCAGAGAAAGAAGCAAAGATATGTCCTTTCTTTTGGCGCAAATGAAAGAACTAAAGAAAACATCCACCCCCACCGAGCCGCCCCCTATATTGGGCGGACGTAATTGATTCCAGGCAGAAACCGCCCTCCATCAAAGATTTGGTATAGTTCACAAAGCTCTCGCCCTTCGGGTGAACTATGGTTGCTTATCGGCTGGCGCGTGGAAAAAGACTTTGACCTTAAAATCTATACCATTGAATTAACACCACGGGGTATGGGGTGTGAAACCCCAAAGGGCATTTTCAGGAACATGTTCCTTACGTGATAAACTTGTTCCGAAGGTCTCAAGAAAGGTATCAAGTTCTCTGTTCATACACAAGACGTCAAAATTGACAGCTTACACTTATCTGTTGAATAAAGGGAAAAATATTTTTTTTAATCTATCCAAGTTATAGTGATTATCCACATAACAAGATATCATGTCTCCCACTACATCCTCTTCTAAAATCAGAGGATTGGCTTGATGTATCCTTTCCTTAAAGTTTTTAAAGCATCCTTTTGCCCATATTCTTAAATTGCCGCCTTTATTTGGCTGTTCTGCAGTGGTTGTTTCTGACACCACATTTACAACATCAAAGCCTTGCACTCCATGCTGCTGGTCTATATGTACTTTAAGTATATCTGGATGCTGCTCTATCCACTCCCATATACCAAGTTCAGGTGTTATAGAGAGATAGCTCACATTGTCTTTGTTATCCTGAAACAATTTTAGCATTTTGTTTTCCTTATCAGTTCTGCCTGTTCCCTTTATTTCCCACTGATTGTGCAGATCCTCAACATCTTTATCTAAAAAAGCTTGGACTTTTGACTTCTCATAATTCAAGGCAGGAAATGATTGAACTAAAGTAACAACCTGCTCATAACCGCCAACACATATTACTTTATAATCTATTAATCTTTTAACATCAGCCAGGAATTTCCTTATGAAGGCATTTAAATAACGTTGAGCCATAATGTCCTCAACAAAAAAGATAAAGTCGGGCCTTCTGTCTTCATCTGATGCAACTGTTCTAAGAATATATGCAGGAAAACAATCTGTCAAGATGGATACTTTTCCATACGAATCCTTCTCAAGATATATACGAGTATCTGCATGCTTAATCAAGGAACTCGAATGAGTAGAAATCACTACCGCCAGATTCTTTGAACTAGCCTGCTTTTTTAGATAATCATAGAACCTGATTTGAGCTACAGGGTGCAATGCAAGTTCCACTTCGTCTATCAGAAGCAATGTCCGAGGAGAAATGTTTTCAAGGAGATCTAGTGTGTTTAAGAGCAATCTCTCACCAAGACTAAAGTTGAGCTCTGAGTAAAAATTACCTGCTGCATCCTTTATAACGTACAACTTATTATTGCGATGCAATTGACGCTGGCGACCTTTCTTCCCCTTCACAGTAATGTATTTCAAATCATTGAACTTGTCGGTTCCCAATATTTGATTCATTGGTGTAATGATGTTTGCACTAACAGGTGTCATAGTTGGACGCCTAGCATATAAAATATCCTGTGCAAAAAAACGCATTCCTGTAGTTGAAACAAAAAGAGTGTTGACAAATGGGAATGTGCCAATAAAATTGCTTTTTGTCCTTGGATTTGGGACCCATCTTATTCCTTTTCTACTATATGTCACACTCTCCATATCATGAGAATAGGTAATAGTTGCATTTTGATAAGCATCTATTTTTAGTCCAGCCAACGCATTGGTATTTACTCTATAATGGGTAAAAGCCAACTTATCACCCAGCCGACATAAAGCCACTAAAAGCGAGGTCTTTCCACATCCATTTGCACCTGTGAGTACATAGACTCCCTTCTTCTCAGGAAAGGGGAAAACCATCTCACGAATACCTTTTATGTTTTTTAGTGTTATGGAGTACATTATATCGAATTATTATTTTGAAGTTATTTATTTGCGACTTTTAAGTTCTTTCAAGTACTTTCCCATTTCATTCACAACTGAATTCAACGCTGAATTTAGAGTTTTTTCATTATTGCCAATAAGAGACTGAAACGATTTCATCAGTAATGCTGACTTCACAAGATAGTCATTTATTAATGAAATAACTTCGGCATAAGACATCGATTCTATCAAGCTCTTACGCTCCGAAAAACTTGTCTTTTCATCGTAATGTGCATCTGCAATTACACGAATTTCCTTAGCATAATCCGAATTACTATTAATGGTACTTACAAACTCTTTTTTCTCTTTTTTAAGTTGACAATACTCATCTGAGTTTTCTCCGAATGATTCTTTTGACTGGGTCAAAAAGATATTTAGGAATCGGAAAACACTATCTTTATGTTCATATAATATTGTAAAGAAATGGCGTGCATAGGCTCTCCATTCCCATTCTCCATCTGCCACTATCACGAGATTGCTATAGGTATTAACGTCCATTTGGATTAAATAGTAATTCCCCAGCATCTCAGTAAAATGAATATAGGAAGTTGCTTTATCTATTGCATTCTTCATTTCTTTCACAATATTCTGAGGGTATTTGCCACTTTCACACCAATTCTGAAACTTAACAATATCTGTTTTAACCCTTTCAATACTTTGGTTGCAACTGTCTACACATCTTTCAAGTTCTTGCCTCAAAAGCTTAGAGCTATCTGCCATCCCCTGTCCCGCTTTTTTACCATGTAAAGCATCCCATTGGGCTTTATCTATTTCTGTAATAGAATAGTTCATTTTGTAATTATCAATTTCAGATACTACATCTTACTCTTAAATGTGACCTTTATCTGCCCGTCAACGGGTGGATAGACTTTATTGACGTAGTGACCTTTTTCATGAAGAAAGGCAAGCAGAGTATTGTTTACTTCGTTGTCATCAAAATGAGCTGTACCAAATAATTCATTTAGTTTTATATACTCGCCGTCTAAGCTTGAAAACAGCCTTTTAGGGTAGGTTTGGCCACCTGAAGCGTCTAAATCAAATAAATTTAAGATATTCTTTTCGTTCGACCCTTGTCAGGAACTTAAAGTCCGTATACGGATAAAATCGGAAATGAGATCTGTCAATTAGATAGTCTTTATTCAGGTTTTCAAATACTTGGTATGTATCCAACATTTCTTTAAACTTCGGTTGCTCATCCTGATTGAGACCATACTTGGACAAAGCGTTGTAGAAGATGAGCGACATTTCCTCGTCAGACAATCTTGCACACAACAAATCAACATACTTACGCCTGATCTCGTAATTAGACCAATAGTCAATAATGAATTTCATGATATTATAGACATATCGAAAATAAAAACCTGCATAACCTTCATTCTCTATAAATTGTTCATATATTTTGGCGACAACTCCTTCTGTAGCTTCAATTTGAGAATCAACATAAGAAGGTTTAATTATCACATCATCATCCGACTCTCTAAAGGTATAAACCATTTTCTTGTGCCAGCTTGCGAAAGAATCTATGCTCTTATTAGAGTGGGATAATATTTTTATTGCATTTCCTCTCACTTGGTCAAGTGAATTAAGGAGATTGAAGAAGGTTGTCTCAAAAGAAGACTGCCTCTGAAGAGTATCCTGCATGGCAAACTGTTTTCTCTGAACTGAAAAAGTCTTCCACATTAGGAGAAAAGAGACAAAAGAGAGTAATACGCCCAATGTTCCTGCGAGGAAATTACCGATATTACTCATATAATTCTTAGAAAATGAGCAATCGGACCATTCCACCTCAGATAGCATTGATATCATTATCACAACAAAACATATCATCGTGATAATGAATGATAAAGCAATAACTATATTTGTATATTTATTGAACCTCATCTTCTTTCAATTTTTCTTTTATATCTGTCAGCAAGATGTTTGCTTGTTGATCTACAGAGCCAAAAGTCGGGTAATTTGTACTTCCTAAAACAATTTGATCCGTTATATCCATGTAGGAACCTAGCTTTCCGATATCCTGTACAGATACTGTCCTTAACGCTCCTCCTATCTCAATAGCAAATTTAACATTGCTGTATTCGATATTATCACCTGAATATATCATTTCATTTCTCTGTTTTGAGGACAGTCTGTCACGTAATTTGTCCAACCACTTATAAACATTAATATTCCCGTTTTTAGGTGCGCTAAACACAAGATCAGCTCCACCGACCTCTTCATCATTGATTTCTCCACCAGACACTTTAGATGCAGTAATATCGGTAAGCCTAACCTTATTGAGTATAATTTTCTTCGCACCTCCTAGACTATTCAAATGCTTCTTCAAGATGGAATCTATTAGCAAAGGGGCTATTGTTAATGTATATTCTTTTTCTTGATCACCAATTTTATTCGAAACAGCCTCCTGGAGTTTTTTCTCAAATACCGTCAATATTCCTAAATTACTAATTCTCTCCAATAACAGAATTGCTCTTTCCCCACCACGAGGAACATACAACATGAAATAGAATGGCCGGAGTAATGCATCTTTCTTTGTTTTCTTACCAGATTCTCCTGTCTCTACATTAACAATATTCTCTTCCGTCCCATATTCGCCTGACTCAATGATACCTGTTAAATAAGGTCTCCTTACATTTAATATATCTATTTCCTTATCTTTCATGATACGGAAAAATCGTTTCTCGCTGGAATCTTTTTTTCCTCCGAGTCGTTCTTTCTCTTTATCTTGTTCCTTCTCATACTTGATGGAAGTAAGCATTTCTAATGCGATATCATACAGATTCTGCCCGTTACAGAAATCTGTCAAGACAAATCTCTTCTCTTTCTCAAACCTTTTATGGATGGTTATTGAATAAAGAGCTAAACTATAAGTTTGTGCCATAAAGATAATATTTATTTTGGTCAATTACCGCCGGTCTAGTCAATGAGCGAAACCCTATTGCCGTTCTTACTGCTTTCCATCAACCCTACTATTCCCATCGTCAAAAGTGACAGATTTATAACGTCTTTATTCATCTTAATTCTGTCATAACTACTATCGTCACCTTATTACTTATAAGGTATATCTTCTGGGCGACTTTTTACTATAACCGTAAAACCGTGAAAATGTTCAAGATCGTAGGTAAAGTTCGCATCATAAGTCAACGCATACTTTCTATCTGAGAGCAGTACTGCAGGGATATGATCCCTATCCTCACTATTTGACTGCAACTTCTTTTCCACTGCTTTCGTAAAATATTGACTCTTAAAATCCTTAATCTGTTGATTAGTAATTTTAACGAGCCTATTCTCTTGTGTCAGCTTGTAAATAATCATCGGTATGGCGGTAGCACCAAATGCTTCGCGGCTCGAACTCAAATACTCTTTCAAGAGCTTGTTGGATACCACAAGGTAAGCTCGGTCGTCATCAGTGCCTTCAGTTATGTCATGATTGTCCATCAGCCATTTGATTAACTCCTTATACTCAGGGTCGGCTGGATTGGCAAACTTACTCGCAATATTGTTGTCTATAAAAATATCACGCTTCATTTCCTACCGCCTCCATAGCTATGTTCATCACATCTATCATATAAGTTTCAAAGAATTCCTTGGGTGCTCCTATTATCTGACCGCTTTTAGTGAATTCCACAGAATATATCGTTGTCTCATCCTTTTTCTGAGACAGATAATACACACGAATATCCTCTTCTTTAAGAGCACCTTTAACAATAGCCAAACGGATGCGATTTAGCAGGCATTCACTATGGGTCTCAATGACATAACTCTTATTATGTGCCATCTGACTAATCATATAGTCTGCATAATTAGCCTGAGCATCAGGATGAAGATGTATTTCTGGCTGAGCCGCAAATAGAGTGGAGCCGCCTCCTAATTCTATATCACCAACGACAACAGGTAAAAGTTGGGAGATTCCAAAACCAACATCGCTTAAGGATGCCATAGGACTCTCCTTATGAACAGAGACGCCCAGACGAAACTGTCCTCCTCCAATCCTCTCAGGTTCAATATCATAGAGTACTCCCATCTGGCGCATAGCTGATACGAGTGTTTCATAATTCTCACGATTACTCTCTCGCCAATGAAGGAGCTGATTAACGAATCCTTTACCAGAGGCCTGAATTTTTCCATTTTCGAGGTCTTCTTCTAGATAGACGCGTTGGCCTGCTAAACGATAAGAACTGATAAAATTCATCTGTTTCTTATACTTCTTGATACGCTCACGAATAAACTCACTTACCTGACTATATGCTATCAGAGCCTGTACATCATCATGACAGGTTATATTCTTGTCCGTTACATCCAATGGGGTATCTTTGACAACAGTATGTTCTTCCAAACCTGCTCGTAACTTTTCAGAAATATCCTCGCCTTGATGGTAGGATTTATACTCCTCTGCGATTCTATAAAGATTGGCCATTAACAATTCTTTACTTCGCTCAGGAAGATTAATCTTACGCAGGGGACGATGATCCAACGATAATCTATAAGCAGATCCGTCTCCTTCCTTACCTGGCACTATTGTCAAATCGAAGAAGGAACCATGAGCTTCATATTTGCACAGAGCTGGCTGGTCATTTACTTCATCATTTTTCCATATAGTATTTATGATGATATCATTGCCATTCTCAGAAAGGGTAAAGCCTATCTCTATCTGTCTGTCTTTATCATGATTGAAAACCATTTCCGAGAAATTGCCCATATTCACGAAACGACCATTGGCAGAATAAAAGAAAGGAAAGCGAGGCGACTGAAGAGCGCCCAGAACGCTATAGATCAAAGAACTCTTTCCCGTACTATTCGCTCCTGTCAGAAAAGTCAGACGCCCTAATTCAATTTCCAGATGCTCTGAGAAACATTTGAAGTTCTTGATGTTTATTCGACGTAACTGTATCATTTTTCTTCCTCCTCTATCTTAATGTCCGACAAGTTTACGATACGAAATTGGCTTCCTTCAAGCTGCGCTATTTGACGAATCAAATCAACTTGCTCTAATCGAGTATCCTTATCGGTTAACTCAACGATTATTCGTTCACCATCTTTTGAGGCGTATAAATCAGCCCTTAAATTTCTGCCAATAGGATACTGCTCTTTCACTTCATATCCTTTTTCCTTATATTCATCCATCAATTGCTGTACAGCCATCTGCCGCACAAACATTTGATAATATTTCTGTCTTATAACCATATTCTCCTAACTCTCATTTTCAACTTTCAATCTCCTTCAGCAGAACCGCTGGCACAAAAGCAATGAACACACATAAAATTTCGCATCTGCACATCTGGCACCGTCATAATGGTATGTGCCTGCTGGGCTGTCCGGTCCATGATATAACGCAAAGGCTGCAACTCAGAATAGTTTAAATTTATTTGACTCTCCATTTGATTTGCACTTTACTTGTCTCATTCTTAAAACGAGCTCCGCTCGGCTATGCCGCTTGTTCCGCGCTCGACTTCAGGTCGCTTGCTACCATCGGGACGCAAGAAGGTCTCAAGAAAGGTGTCATTTTCCCATTTCTTATACAAGACGTCAAAAATGACAGTTTACTTTTTCTCTGAGGAGAAACAGAAATGTAACTTATTAATTCTTTCTTCCTTTGGGAAAGGAACTTTTTCACCAACATCACCAACCTCTTCTTGTCCTTAAGTAATTCTCTTACTTTCTTTAGCGTAAAGAAAGAAGCAAAGATATGTCCTTTCTTTTGGCGCAAATGAAAGAACTAAAGAAAACATCCACCCCCACCGAGCCGCCCCCTATATTGGGCGGACGTAATTGATTCCAGGCAGGAACCGCCCTCCATCAAAGATTTGGTATGGCTCTCAAGCTTTCGCCCTAAAGGGTGAGCCATGGATTGTTAATCGGCTGGCGCGTTGAGAAGACATTGACCTAATAATCTATACCATTGTTAAAACACCACGGGGTATGGGGTGTGAAACCCCAAATTGTTACTATGTATTTTAATTCCAAAATTCCCTCTTCAAACAAGGCCTGTGATTCAGCATCTATATCATGTTCTCATTTTATTTCTTCTGAATCTTTGCGGATGACCTTGTGCTTTATCTTAACAACAGCAAAGTTCAACTCTATCTCGGTCTCGGTTGTTCGTGTACTTAGGTTATGGCCGACCACTTCGGCTAGCAAATCACCCGTTCGCTGTAATAAAGTTCTCTGCTTAGCACCACCATCCTCCACATTTTGTAGGGCTTCCATAGTGCGTGCCATCTCCCTCACCTGAACGAAAGTGTCGATTATGGCTAACGTTGTCTGCTCAGCTCTTTCGCCTTTTAGAATTGTAGCTAGCATGTAAAGTCCACGCTCTGTGAAGGCCGTAGGAGATACCGAACTGTATTTCAGCGTGTTAAGGCGGTCAAAATTTTTGACCACTTCTTCTTTTTCATACTTGTCCAGCTCGAAAATATAACCATAAGGGAACTTCCGAGGATTATTTCTCACTGCCTGGTTTACCTCTTTAGTTTGTACGCCGTACAATTTTGCGACATCACGATCAATGAGTACAGGTTGTTTGCGAAGCACTATCATCCGTGCCTCAACCTCCTGCGGTGTTACTGGTATCAGTTCACCTTCGTTGACCTTGGCAAGCTCTTTCTGTTTCTTTCCGTCAGCCATATGTTTGTTTCTCTTTCAAAAGAGATTTTTTTTGTTTTTTCAAAATGAAACTTCATTTGTCCTTTCTTTTGGCGCAAATGAAAGAACTAAAGAAAACATCCACCCCCACCGAGCCGCCCCCTATATTGGGCGGACGTAATTGATTCCAGGCAGAAACCGCCCTCCATCAAAGATTTGGTATGGCTCTCAAGCTTTCGCCCTAAAGGGTGAGCCATGGATTGTTTATCGGCTGGCGCGTGGAAAAAGACATTGACCTTAATAATCTATACCATTGTAAAACACCACGGGGTGTGGGGTGTGAAACCCCAAACTAGCTTCATTCATGCATGTTTTGAGCATGGCAGGCATCGACGATCGTGATGGTATCGCCATCGATGGTATAAGCGAAGTACCATTTGTCGGCATTAGCCATGTGATA
>Ga0247608_10002841_pt1 | contig 20928 bp, 16 predicted proteins | sample 176DNAGHGlowgp2_FD_193490 | JGI IMG/M metagenome (GOLD analysis project Ga0247608, IMG submission 193490) | Sheep rumen microbial communities from Palmerston North, Manawatu-Wanganui, New Zealand - 1766 DNA GHGlow gp2 | ecosystem: Host-associated > Mammals > Digestive system > Stomach > Rumen ...
TTTTTGCCGCCGTACACGATATCAAGCTCCATGCAGTTGATGTCGTATTTGCCGTAAGCAAACGCACTGTATCCGCCGGAGCTTATGTAGTTCATGAGAAATTCCGACGACAGCTGTCTGTCGTATGAATTTACGATCCTTCCCGATTCGGGATCGAAAAAACCGATCGTGCAGTTTTTGCCGTCTGACGAGTCCCACGGGATGATGACATTATCGCCTGCGATACCGGGCAGGGACGACATGCTGACCGCACCCTGCTTTGAGAGTCCGAGATTCCTTAAGTTGTAAGTGCTTAAATGCTTTCCGTCGAGATCGTAGATCTCCAGAGTATCGCCCTGATAGGGCGCAGGATCATCGTGTTCGTAATCAAAATCATTAGGATAGGGCTTGGCGTAATTGACATGGACAATGGCCTTGTCCTTAATTATCCCGACAAAGTCAGCGTTGAGTGCATTATATTCGGATCTGTCGTAAGGAAGCCTGATATCGATGGTCTTCGAATCAAACCAGGCATTTTTGTCCTCGTCAGGATCCTCTTTTTTCTTACAGCCGGCAGCCCCGAGCATAAAAGTAAATGCCAGAAGCAGCGCTGCGGCCTTCTTAGCGTGTCTCACAACCGACTACCATCCCTCATGTGATATGCCTAATTATTATACAATACCAGGTATATTTTAAGGAGTTGGTATGGCAAAAGCGTGTGAGATGCAGTGACCGCAGGGCTTTTGGCGGGTTTATCACCCTTTCCCCACAGAGTAACTTAACGTCATTTTTAATCTTTTTGCTCTTCGAAATGTCTTAAGAATTTCTTGAATTTTCGTCTGTGGCTGTTCTAGATTTGTCGCTTCCCGGGCGACCTCTCGCCGTGCCCGCCTCATTATACTGAGCTCAAGATCAAACAGCTGCTGACGGAATAACAGCGGCGGAAAGCGAGGAAACAAAATGAAAAAGGGATTAACAGAGATCGTATTCATACTTGACAGGAGCGGCTCCATGGGAGGCCTCGAGAACGATACCATCGGAGGCTACAACTCCATGATCGCAAAGCAGAAGACCGAAGAAGGCGAGGCGATAATCTCAACTGTGCTTTTCGACAACGAGACAGTGGTCCTGCACGACAGAGTGCCTCTTGCAGAGGTTGAGCCCATCACGGAAAAAGAGTATTTCGTAAGAGGTTCCACGGCGCTTCTTGATGCTGTCGGAGGTGCGATCCATCACATCGGCAACGTCCACAAATACGCAAGGGAAGAGGATGTTCCGGAAAAGACCTTGTTCATCATAACGACAGACGGCATGGAGAATTCCAGCAGACAGTACACTTACGACAAGGTTAAGAAAATGGTCGAGAGACAGAAGGAAAAGTATCACTGGGAGTTCATCTTCTTAGGCGCTAACATGGACGCCGTAAGCGTCGCGAAAAACTTCGGCGTCGACAGAAATCATGCGGTCACCTATGAGTGCGACAGCGCCGGCACGACGCTTAACTACAAGGTCATGTCCAAGATGGTCTCCCGCGCGAGAAAAGCCGAATCAGCCATGGCAATGGGAGCGGCATTTGATTCTGAAGAGATGCTCGTCGAGATCAGGGATGACTACAATAAGAGACACAAATAATAATTCATGCCGCCCGTCCCGTCAGGGATGAGGCGGTATATTTTTATTCAGCTTTTCCTTGAGCTTCCTGGATCTGAAGGATCAGTTCATCCTGCCTTTTGGTCTCAGCGAAAACCAGGCATTAAAAAACCGCCCGTAGCCTAACGAACTTGGGCGGTTAATCACTCAACTTCGAGGGCAACCGTCGACCGGTAACACCTCATTTGTAAGTTCATTATATCGTCATGGAAAAAAGGCGTCAACAAGCTGAAGACGGATGATGTATGACTGTCCGAAAATGGCCGCAAAACCGAAGTCAAAACGCAGATAAGTCCGTTTATTGTCCGCCTAAAAGGATCCGGAATGGAATATAATAAGACCATAAAGTTCAACAGGAGGAATCAGGGTAATGCATGAGATCAAGTGCCCCAAGTGCGGGGAAGTTTTTCAGGTCGATGAGACAGGTTATGCTCAGCTCCTCACACAGGTAAGGGATGAGGCTTTTGAAGAAGAACTTCATAAGCGTGCGAAGGAATTGGAAGACAAGAACAAGAGTGATCTTAAGATGGCTCAGATGGAGCAGGAGAAGTCCTTTGCGAAGACTGTTACCGACAAGGACAAGGAGATCGCCGATAAGGAGATGGAGATCCAGAAGCTTAAGAATCAGATCGCCATGAGCGACTCTGAGAAGAAGCTTGCCGTAAGCGATGCGCTCCGTGATAAGGATAAGGAAGTCGCCGATTATCAGGCCGAGATAATCAAGCTTAAGAGCCAGATCGACAACCAGAAGAATGAGAGTGCTCTTAAGGAGAAGAACATCGAAGAGAACTATAAGAACCAGTTAAAGCTCAAGGATGAGCAGATCGAGCAGTATAAGGATTTCAAGGCACGCCAGTCCACCAAGATGGTCGGCGAGAGCTTAGAGCAGCACTGCCAGAACCAGTTTAATGCCATCCGCATGACCGCTTTCCCGAATGCATATTTCGAGAAGGATAATGAAGTCAGCGGCTCAGGCAGCAAGGGAGATTTCATCTTCAGGGAAGCTGATAATGAGGGCACGGAATTCATATCCATAATGTTCGAGATGAAGAACGAGATGGAGACTACGGCAACCAAGCACAAGAACGAGGATTTCTTCAAGGAACTCGATAAGGACAGGACAGAGAAGGGCTGTGAATATGCGGTTCTCGTGTCGCTCCTTGAAGCAGATAACGAGCTCTATAACAACGGTATCGTCGATGTCTCATACAGGTACCCGAAGATGTATGTCATAAGGCCACAGTTCTTCATTCCCATGATCACTCTCCTGAGGAATGCAGCTCTTAATTCACTGCAGTATCAGAAGGAGCTTGCGGTAGTAAGGAACCAGCAGCTCGACCTGTATAATTTCGAGACGAACATGCAGGAATTCAAGGATGCATTCGGCCGTAATTACAGGATCGCTTCAGAGAAGTTCCAGACTGCGATCGAGGAGATCGACAAGACGATCGATCACCTGGAGAAGGTCAAGAAGGCGCTTCAGTCTTCAGAGAATAACCTGAGACTTGCAAATGACAAGGCGGATGATCTCTCGATCAAGAAGCTCACCAGGAATGCACCTTCGGTCAGGAAGATGTTCGACGACCTGGATAAAGGCGGGGAGTGATCTTCCGGATAACTTGCGCAGGAGGGCGGGAACAGGCGTTCCCGCTTTTTAATGAAAAGAACATTTTCATAGAGTATAATTAACGGCATGGAGAAGATGAGAGTCTCAAGGAACAGGATCATGGTCACTATCTTGGCGGGCATTGCGCTCGTTCTTTTTTTCGCGACCATAGCAGGCCTGATCTACTACAGAGGGATGATCAGGAGCCTGGGGAAGGTTCAGGAAGAGGTGTCTGTCGTATATCCCAGACTGTATGCTTATATTGCCGAAGATCCTGACAGCCAGCTTTCCAAGCGCATATATAAAGAGATCACGGAGTATGCACAGGAGAACGGTTGCTACGTCGAGATGACGGGACAGAACCTGACGAAGACGTACTCCAAGGCGGACAGGATCAATATTGCGATCAGCTCCAAGGTCGACGGAATAATCCTTGAGGGTGACAATTCCGAAGAGACGAGTGCGCTCTGCAAGAAGGCGATGGATAACGGCATTCCGGTCGTTACCGTTATGTCCGACTGTGAGGAATCCTCAAGAACGAGCTTTGTTAATCTCAATAATGTCGATCTGGGAAAAGAATACGGACGCCAGCTCGCAAAGCTGCGCGGTGAGAAGGGCACTATTTCTCTTAAAGCCGTGATCCTGCTCGATAACGACACAAAGAATTCCGATGACACGGTCTACAGAAGCATCATGGCATATCTGAACGGAAGCACCATAAGCCTTTCGAGCTATACGGTAGACACGTCCACGCCTTTTGCGACTGAAGAGAACATCATGAAGAAGCTTGATGAACTTGACAGGCAGAATAATATCCCTGATGTCATCATATGCCTTAACGACCGTACCACGGAAAGTACGATTCAGTGTATCGTCGAGAAGAACCTGGTAGGAAAGACCACCGTGCTCGGTTATTACGATTCCGAGCCGATCCTCAAATCCATCGAGAAAGGCTCTGTCTATTCAACTTTTGCTGTTGAGGCTAACACGATCGCCAAGCAGTGCATAAATACGCTTAACGAGTACAACGATACCGGCAACGTAAGCAATTACATGACAGCCGGATTCATAAAGATCGACAAGACCAACGTTGCGACTTACGACCCGGAGGGAGAGAAGAATGAAGGCTAATTTCTTTGCCAACATGAAGATCTCCCGTAAACTGGTCGCGGTATTCCTTGCGACGTCACTTATTGCGATGGGCGTCAATATCTTCATTTATCTCAACCTGAACCAGGCGCTCAATAAGATCAACTCGGTGTTCGCGAGCAACATCAGCCTGAATGAGCTCTCCGATAATCTGAATAAAGTCCATGCGGGTCTTACAGGCTATCTTGAGACCAAGGGCACCGATGATCTTGAGCTTTACTATGCATCAGAGCAGAAGATGCATGTGCAGATGAGAAGTCTTAACAGCAGCGTAAGCGATAACGGCGTAAGGCTTGCAGAGCGCGATATGTATAACATGCTGGAGACTTATCTTAAGACTGCCGACGAGGCAGTCCTTGCAAAGCGAGGAAGGAACATCGACGAATACATAGAGAAATACAACGAGTGTTCCAGGATCAAGGATTATCTCAACACATATATCTATTCGGTCAACAACGAACAGTTCAAAACGAACTCCGAGAACTATATGGCACTCATCAATTCCCTGAGATATACGGAGGTCATGAGCGTCCTTATCTTCGCTGTCGCATCGGTCATGAACATCCTGCTCATAATCATCCTGACGAGCACGATCACAAGGCCTCTTACAAGGCTTTCTGCCAAGGCCGATGAGATCTCGCAGGGGTCTCCTGAGAACGTCGAACCTTTGGAAGTATATTCCGAAGATGAAGTCGGCAAGGTGACAAGGGCCTTCAATGAGATGCTCGCATCCATCAAGGATTATATCGCGCGTATCAGGACGCAGCTCATCACGCAGTCTGAGATGAAGGAGAAGAACCTTCTCATGGAGACGCACCTTAAGGATGCGCAGCTCAAGTATCTCCAGTCGCAGATCAACCCGCACTTCCTTTTCAATACGCTCAACGCCGGCGCGCAGCTTGCCATGATGGAGGGCGCTGACAGAACCGTTGAGTACATAAGGAACATGGCAGACTTCTTCCGTTACAACGTTAAGAAGAGTTCTGAGACCGTTAAGCTCTCGGAGGAGATCGAACTCGTTGATTCCTACATGTACATCCTGAATGTAAGGTATGCGGGAGAGATCCTTTTCGAGAAGGACATAGACGAGAGCCTTCTCGGCGTAATGGTACCGTCCATGATAATCCAGCCTCTGGTCGAGAATTCGATCAAGTACGGCATCAAGGACCTGGAGCCCGGTGAGGGCAAGGTCACGCTCTCGGTCTACCGCGAGGATAAGATGTGCTGCATCAGGGTCAGTGACAACGGTATAGGAACTGACGAAGAGATCATCGAGAAGATCATGAATCACGAGAAGAAGCCTTCTGAGACAAGAGGCGTCGGAATAACGAATGTTATGTCGAGGCTCGACCTTTATTATAACAATAAGGAAGTCTTCGAGATGAAGAGCCGCAAGAATGAAGGAACACACGTAACGATAAAGATACCGCTGGAGGATGCAAATGTATAAGCTCATGCTCGCCGATGACGAGGGCATCGTAAGAGAATCGCTCAAGTTCATAGTAGATAAAGAGTTTCCGGGCTCATTCGAGACTTTCGAGGCCAAGACCGGAAGACGCGTGATCGAGCTCGCCGACGAGGTGCGCCCTGACATCGCATTCATGGACATCAGGATGCCCGGGATCAATGGTATAGACGCGATGAAGGAGATCAGAAGGACGAACCCCAACATCGTGTTCGTCGTCATCTCTGCATACGATAAATTCGATTATGCCAAGCAGGCTCTAAATCTCGGTGTTATCGACTACATCAACAAGCCTTTTGACAAATCGCAGATCGTTGCAGTACTGAAGAAAGCTATGGCGGAAGTTGACCGCATAAGAGAGCAGAGATCAAGGGAACTGGAGATAAAAGAGAAGCTCGATTCCATCGTTCCGATCATCGAGAACGGCCTTATCCAGGACCTTCTGTCGCATGAGCATTACAAGGAAAATATCGAAGAATATAAGAAGCTCCTTGAGATCGACGATAAGTACGGTCTCATGCTTGCCATCGTCGGCGGCGACAAGGAACCCGGCGGATATATGCGCGGCGTTGTTCCCGCGAGCATCAAGACACAGAAGAACTATGAGACGGTCCTTCTTGTAATCTCCGACAACTTCAAGTGCATAACCGGTTCTGTAATGGGCAACAAGATCCCTGTTCTTATCCCGTGCCCGAAAAGTTCACTGACGCCTGAGGAATATCAGAAGATAGTAGATTCGGCCAATAACACGCAAAAGGAGCTTTCGGAAGCTTTAGGCATTGATTTCAGGATCGGTATCGGTCCCGTTAAGCTTCTGGAAGACATGGCTGATTCCTTCAGTGAAGCACTGTCGATCCTCGTAAAATCCACGCAGAATGTAGCGGAAGCCATAGACCTTCCCGAAGGCTGCGAATATGATACGGATTATCCTCTTAAGACCGAGAAGGAGCTTTTCGAAGCCATCGCACAGGGCGATGTAGAGAGGTCACAGGAGCAGGCAAATCTCTTCTTCGACTGGATGGAAAGATCTTCCGGCGGCGCCATGTCAGATATCTGCCTTAAGGTATTGGAGTTCGTTCTCTGGGGCGAGAGACTTGCTTACGGCAACGGCGGTCACGTCTATCACTTCATGTCAAGAAGCGAGTACCTGCCTGAGATCAATTCCATGAAGAGCTACGACGAGCTCCGCCTCTGGTTCCTCTCGCACATCGAGCGCGCCGTCAACATGATCAATGCCGCAAATGCCGCAAAGACCGAAGACGTCGCAGAGAAAGCCAAGAAATACATTGACCAGAACTACAAAGAGGACATATCGCTTGATGACCTGTCAGGCATGTACGATATCAGCCCGTTCTATTTCAGCAAGGTCTTCAAGACCCAGACGGGCGTTACGTTTACCGACTATCTGACCGGTGTCAGAGTTGCAAGGGCCAGGGAGCTTCTTGAGGGCACAAACAAGTCAATGAAAGAGATATGCTCGGATGTCGGATACTCGGATCCGAACTATTTCTCCCGTATCTTCAAGAAGCATACGGGCGTAACCCCCACCGAATATAAGGAGGGCAAGAGATGATGCGCAGGACGATCGTTAGATTTCTGTCGTTGATACTGATCTTCTCATTTGTTTTCTGCACAGGCTGCAAGGAACCTGAGAAAAAGGAAGCCACACCGACCACCAAGTCCGAAGGCACTCTTATCGGAATGTCGTTCGATTCGTTCGTAATAGAACGCTGGACAAGAGACCGTGATGTATTCGTATCCAAGGCAAATGAACTCGGTGCCGAAGTTAACGTCCAGTCAGCCGGCGGCGACGTCGATACGCAGATATCACAGATCAAGTACTTCATCGAGATCGGCGTTGATGCGATAGTCATCATCACTGCTGATGCCGTACGCCTCGCAGACGTCCTTAAGGAAGCCAAGAATAAAGGCATTCCGGTCATCTGCTACGACCGTCTCGTAATGAACTGCAATGCTGATCTCTACATTTCCTTTAATAATGTAACCGTAGGAAAAGAAATGGCTGAAGCCATCTGCAGCGTGGTTCCTGACGGCGGCACGATCGTTGAGATCATGGGACCCGAATCCGACAACAACGTGCCTCAGGTAATGGAAGGCTTTGACAGTGTCTGCCGGGAGCACGGAATGAAGATAACGCTGAAGTATAACTGCGATAACTGGAGACCTGAGCTTGCCTATGATTTTGTAAACGCTCACTTTGATGAGGTATCCCAGGCTGACGCGATAATGTGCGGCAACGATGCTCTTGCAGGTGAAGCCATCCATGCGCTTGCTGAGCGCGGATATGCCGGCAAGATCTTTGTAACAGGTCAGGACGGCGACCTTGAGGCATGCCAGAGACTTGTTGAAGGCACACAGCTCGTCACGGTCTATAAGCCCGTTGAAAAGCTCGCCAGAGACGCGGCAGAATATGCTGTAAAGCTCGCCAAGGGAATGGATCTGGGCGAGACAAGCAAATTCTTTGACGGAACACAGGACATTCCTTACATTGCTATCGAACCGTCCGGTGTAACACGCGAGAATCTGGATTCTGTCATAATCGACAGCGGCTTCCATCTGAGGGAAGAGATCTATAAGAACAACTGATCCCGGTAAAAGCCGCAGATTCTATATATACGCGCACGAGTTCTCTTAAATAAAATAATTTCTACACATTCATAATGTAGTCCGTTTGGACCATGTGTGGCATTTCTGCTGTATTTAGCACAATCCTGCATTTTTTAGCACATCGACCACAAAATTGTGCTAAAAAGGTGCTAAACCTTATGTCAACTTACCAAAAATATCAAGAATCTCGATATGCAACTCCTATATCCTCAATGTTAATTTGTATATGGCAATAGATGCCGATTACTATTAATAGGAGGAATTTCTCAATGTTTAAGAAAATTCTTGGAACAATTCTTTGCGCTGCAATCGCATGTGCTGCATTGACAGGATGCGCTGGTTCCGGAAAGAAGAAGGTTGGCGTTTCAATGCCTACACAGGACCTTCAGAGATGGAATCAGGACGGTGCTTACATGAAGGAGAAGTTCGAAGCAGCAGGCTACGAAGTTGACCTTCAGTATGCAGGAAACAAGCCTGATACACAGCTCTCACAGGTTGAGAACATGATCAACTCCGGTTGTAAGGTTCTCGTTATCGCAGCTATCGAGTCTTCTTCACTCAGCCAGGCTCTTGATAAGGCAGCTAAGAAGAAGATCCCCGTTATCGCTTATGACCGTCTCATCATGGACAATGCGAACGTAAGCTACTATGCTACATTCGACAACTACAAGGTTGGTCAGATTCAGGGTAACTTCGTTAAGGAAAAGCTCGATCTTGATAACGCAGCTGGTCCTTTCAACGTTGAGTTCACAGCAGGTGACCCTGGTGACAACAACGCTAAGTTCTTCTTCAACGGTGCTATGGACGTTCTTAAGCCTTACATCGACGCTGGTAAGATCGTAGTTGTTTCCGGTCAGACAGATTTCGATTCCGTTGCTACACCTGAGTGGTCTTCCGCTACAGCACAGGCAAGAGCAGAGAACATCATCGGTTCTAACTATGCAGACAAGAACATCGACGCATGGGTTTGCTCCAATGACTCTACAGCACAGGGTGTTGTAACAGCTCTCGACGCACGTTACAACAGCGCAGGCAGAGATGGTCAGTGGCCTATCATCACAGGTCAGGACTGTGATATCGTTTCCGTTAAGAACATGATCGCCGGCAAGCAGACAATGTCCGTATTCAAGGATACACGTACTCTTGCAGCCAGAACAGTTACAATGGTTAACCAGATCCTCGAAGGTAAGGAAGTAGAGACAAACAACACATATAACAACAACGTTAAGGATGTTGCTTCTTTCCTCTGCGATCCTGTATTCGCTGACAAGGATTCCATCCAGTCCATCCTCATCGACTCCGGTTACTACAAGGCAGACGAGCTCGGACTTTAATTAGTTACTAATTAGCCCTTTACAGGCGGGGGAGACCCCGCCTGTATATTCGGGCTGACCTTTCTTTTAACAAACGCATCTCTACAAATAAACTCAAGAAACAAAAACAAATCTATTACTAACGAAAGAGGCGACACATGGCAAAAGTTTTGCTTGAAATGAACAGCATAACCAAAACTTTTCCGGGCGTTAAGGCTCTCGACAATGTCAACCTTAAGGTTGAAGAGGGGGAGATTCATGCGCTGGTCGGTGAGAATGGTGCCGGTAAATCAACACTGATGAACGTACTCAGTGGTATTTATCCGTATGGTTCCTACACAGGCGACATCATATACGACGGCGAAGTATGCATGTTTCATAACATCAAAGATTCCGAGAAAAAAGGAATCGTTATTATCCACCAGGAACTCGCATTGATCCCTTACATGACGATCGGCGAGAATATGTTCCTCGGAAATGAACAGGGAAGTAAATGGTGTATAGACTGGAACAAGACCTATGCAGAGGCTGATAAGTATCTCGAGATGGTAGGTCTTACTGATTCATCGAAAACACTTATTAAAGATATTGGTACAGGTAAGCAGCAGCTCGTTGAGATCGCGAAAGCTCTGGCTAAGCACGCTAAGCTCCTCATTCTGGATGAGCCTACGTCATCACTCAACGAGACAGATTCAAGAGCACTTCTTGACCTCATGAAGAAGCTCAAGGGCGAAGGCATGACGATGATCATCATCTCCCACAAGCTCAACGAAGTCTCATATGTTGCAGATAAGATCACTGTCATAAGAGACGGTTCGACGATCGAGACTCTCGATGCTGCAACAGATGATATTTCCGAGACGAGGATCATCAAGGGCATGGTAGGCCGTGAGATCACCGACCGTTTCCCGAAGCGTCACGATATTGTACTCGGCGACGTCATGATGGAAGTAAACGACTGGACTGTTTACCATCCTGAGTTCTCAGAGCGTAAAGTCTGCGACAACGTATCCATTAACGTACGTGCAGGCGAGGTTGTAGGTATCTACGGTCTCATGGGTGCAGGCAGAACAGAGCTTGCGATGAGTATCTTCGGAAGATCCTACGGTATCGGAATCTCAGGCGAATTGAGACTCCGCGGAGTGCCCGTTACATTAAGGAGCCCCAAGGCTGCTATCGATGCAGGTCTTGCATATGTTACGGAAGACCGTAAGGGCAACGGACTGGTACTGTCCAACTCTATCTTAAGAAATACAACGCTCGCAAACCTTAACGGTGTCAGCAGCGGAACCTTTATCGATAAGGATAAAGAGTATGAAGTAGCTAAGGAATACGTCGAGAAGCTCAGAACGAAGACACCTTCCGTTGAGCAGCTTGTAGGCAATCTCTCCGGCGGTAACCAGCAGAAGGTCCTCCTTGCAAAGTGGATGTTCGCCAACCCGGATGTCCTTATCCTCGACGAACCTACGAGAGGTATCGACGTAGGTGCCAAGTATGAGATCTACTGCATCATCAACGATCTTGCAAAGGCCGGCAAGTCGGTCATCATGATCTCTTCCGAGCTCCCCGAAGTCATCGGCATGAGTGACAGGATCTACATCATGAACCAGGCTAAGATCGTAGGAGAGATGCAGGCTTCCGAAGCAACACAGGAAAACATCATGGCCTGCATCGTCGGTGTAAGCGGTGATAACAGCGCTGACGGCGAAGGAAGTGAGGCATAACATGGGCGGAAACAAAGCACTTAATTTTTTACGCAAATACATGATGCTTATCGCGACGGTAATAGTAGTTATCGCTTTCTACTTCATCACCGACGGTAGGTCATTATTACCGATCAACATCGACAGCTTGATCTCGCAGAATGCATACGTATTCGTACTCGGTACAGGTATGCTCCTCTGCATCCTGACGGGCGGTAACATCGATCTTTCAGTAGGTTCCGTAATCTGTCTCGCAGGCAGTATCGGTGCCATCATTATGGACAAGAGAATACCGTGGCCCGTTGCAGTAGCAGTAATGCTCCTCATGGGACTTTTAGTCGGCATATGGCACGGCTTTTGGATCGCATACATCAAGGTTCCTCCTTTCATCGCAACACTCGTAGGCATGCTCGCATTCAGAGGTCTTGCAAACATCATCCTTAAGGGTAAGGACGTTCCTGTTGAGAACAAGGCATTCATGAACTTATTCGGCGGCAGCGATTCCTGCTACATCCCTGATTTCCTCGAAAAGGTCGGCGGCCCGATCGTAATCGGAGATACAACTCTTAATAAGACTTGTATGGTATTTACAATCCTTCTTGCAATCGGACTCGTTCTTTACACATTCATCAACCGTGCAAGACTCATCCAAAAGGGTTATAAGGTTGAGAACATCGCTGCAGTAATCATCAAGACAGCCATTATCGCAGTAGTTATCATCTGGTTCGGTTATAAGCTTGCAAGCTACAAGGGTATTCCTACAGCTTTCATCTGGATCGCATTCATTCTTGCTTTGTTTGCTTATATCACCACGAAAACAACACTCGGCCGTAACCTCTACGCTGTCGGCGGTAATGAGAAGGCTACAAGACTTTCCGGTATCGACACAAGAAAGGTTATGTTCAGCGCATATGCACTCATGGGTGTTCTCGCAGGCTTTGCAAGCATCCTCGTAATCGCAAGAGGCCAGAAGGCCGGTCCTACGATCGGTACAGGCTTCGAGATGGACGCTATCGCAGCATGCTTCATCGGCGGCGCTTCCGCATACGGCGGAACAGGTTCCATCGGCGGTGTTATCATCGGTGCTGCCCTGATGGGCATCATCAACCAGGGCATGTCCATCGCAGATACACCTGTCAACTATCAGAAGGTTGTTAAGGGTATCGTTCTTATCGTCGCAGTCCTCTTCGACGTGCTCATGCAGATGAGAAGAAAGGGCGGTAAGAAAAGAGCCTCAAATGTTGAAGCTTCAGAGAAGGGAGGTGCTAAAGCATGAATGACTTCAGTGTAAAGAGTGTTCTTAAAAAGAACGTAATGACGATAGCACTTTTCGGTATTTATGTTTTATTCGTAATTCTGGCATTTTTGCTTAAGAGCACTAATATGCTCGAACCTTCCATCGTATCATCTCTCATCGAGCAGAACGCATACGTATTCGTACTTGGTGCCGGCATGCTCATGTGTATGCTTACCGGTGGTAATATCGACCTTTCAGTAGGTTCCGTAGTTTGCTTCGTAGGCGCTATCGTTGGTCTCTTCTCAGTTGAGAACAGGATCATCCATATGCCTTTAAGCGTACCTGTAGTTCTCCTCATCGCCATAGGTGTTGGTGTTGCTTACGGTTCACTTTTAGGCTTCCTTATCGCTTACGTAAGAATACCTCCGTGGATCGCAACTCTTGCCGGTTACCTCGCATTCCGCGGACTCGGCACACAGGTCCTCACAAAGGCTTCAGAGACCAACGCTATCTCTATCCCGAGCACCGATGCAATTGGTGAGCTCTCTGATATCTTCGGTGGAAGACTTTTCGAGACAGAATGGGGCGAGATCAACATTCCCTGCATAATTATGGGCCTTATCGGAATAGCAGCATTCGCTTTCCTCACTATTAGTGCCCGCAGGAAGAAGATCATAAAGGGATATCAGGCAGATCCCCTCTGGTACGTTGTAACTAAGCTCGTATTGGTCAGCTTGGTCATCCTGTTCTTCACGGTCGAGTTCTCCTTCGACGGCGGTATGCCTACAGTAGTCCTCTGGATCCTCGGCGTTCTCATCCTCTACGGTATCGTTACCGAGAAGACAACTATCGGACGTCACTTCATGACTGTCGGCGGCAACGCAGAGGCAGCCAGACTTTCAGGTATCAACAACAAGCGCGTTATGTTCTTCGCATACTTCAATATGGCTATCCTCACGGTTATCGCTGCATTGATCGTTACCGTAAGAACCGGTGCCGCAAACTCCTTTGCAGGTCAGGAATACGAGCTTGATGCTATCGCAGCTTGTATCGTCGGCGGCGTTTCCGCATACGGCGGTGCAGGTACCGTAATCGGAATGGTTGTCGGTGCTACCCTTATCGGTGTCATCAACCAGGGCATGTCCCTTATCGGTGTCGACCAGAACTGGATCAAGATCGTTAAGGGCCTGGTACTCCTCGCAGCCGTAGTATTCGAGATCTTCTCCAAGAACTCCAAGGCTAAGGCTTCAAAGACGAAGACACATAAGGAAAAGACCGCTGAATTGGAAGACGTGATCGCCAAGGCGCAGGAAGAACTCGAAAAGGCTTCTGATGAAGCTCTGAACGAGGATCCGGCTGTACCTTCAGCAGAGAACGTGGTTACAACAGAATCGTAATAACTTGTTTTTCATAATAATGTTTTCCGGTCACCCGAATATCCGGAATGCACTTTACCTCCAGCCGCCGCAAACCCATGCGGCGGTTTTTTTATGACGTGCCGGATCCAAAGGAGAATGTCTTATTGGAGAAACGGACCGTTAAACGTTGCCGTTATATTCGAAGCAGAGCATCGTAAGGCGGTCTGTGCTGAACATCCTGCCGTCGGTATCAGATGCTTCAGTGATGCCGTCGGTGTAGAGGAAGATCTTGTCTCCGGGCTTAAGAGAGTTCGTATTCGGTGTAGACGGTATCGATCATGCCCCGGTGCAACTTTTTTATTTCTCATCTGTATTTATGGAAAGACCCGGAAATGAAGCGTCCGGAGCCCTAAATATGGAGTAAAAGTGAAGCATTCATACAAAATTTATAGAAAAATGCAGTTTAGATAGTATAATAAGCAAGTCAAAATATTTTTACGGTATCGTGCGTAAGGGACACAAAATGCCGGAAGTTGCTGCAAACCGCTGTAGTCGGCGGAGGGCGGTTTTGGGTTCCACCGTACAATAGAACGTACAGAAAATGAGAGGTTTTTATGGCTGAACAACTCGTTATGAACATCAATGTTGATGAGCTTGCAAGATCAGGCGCCATCATCAACAAAATCAGGACTTACTACAATTCCAAGATCGTAGGCCAGTCTCAGCTCGGAGTATCACTCCTCGTTTCCATGATCGCTAACGGTCATATCCTTCTGGAGTCCGTGCCGGGTCTTGCCAAGACCACTGCCGCTAAGGTAATGACCGAAGCTGTAGGCGGATCTTTCTCGAGAGTTCAGTGTACACCTGACCTCCTGCCTTCCGACATCATCGGTACGCAGACATTCAACATGACAAACAACACGTTCGAGACAAAGATCGGACCTGTTTATGCTAACTTCCTGCTCCTGGACGAGATCAACCGTTCATCCGCAAAGACTCAGTCCGCGATGCTCGAAGCGATGCAGGAGAGATCCGTAAGTATCGGCGGCCAGACATACAAGCTCCCTCCGGTATTCATCGTTATCGCCACACAGAACCCTATCGAGCAGGAAGGTACTTACGAACTTTCTGAGGCTCAGCAGGACAGATTCCTTTTAAAGGAAGTAATCACATATCCTAACGTAAATGAGGAAGTCGAGATCTTAAACAGGATCGAGAGCGACGTATTTACGGCATCAGGCGCTGTTGCGACGATCGAGGATATCGAGTTCCTGCAGGATCTCTGCAAGAGAGTCTATATCTCACCTGCGATCAAGAAGTACATCGTTGATATCGTTCAGGCTACAAGAGAGCCTAAGAGATTCATTTCAGCCAACCTTGCAGACTATGTTGCAATGGGTTCTTCCACACGTGCAGCCATCGCGTTCATGGAAGTCTCCAAGGCAGTAGCTCTCATCCAGGGAAGGGCATATGTTACACCTGATGACGTTAAGGCAATGCGCCACGAAGTAATGCGTCACAGGATCATGCTCAATTTCGCTGCCATCGCAGACGGCGTTAAGGAAGAGCAGATCATCGATGCTATTGTCGGAGCAATCGTTACTCCATGAATCTAGACTACGTCTCAAAGATTAAGTTCGGGCTTAAGCGTTATAAGACGATAGCCACGGACAAGGCTACGAGCAGGGTTCTCGACGGTTCATACAATTCTATCTACAAGGGTAGGAGTATGAATTTCGATGAGCTCCGTGAGTACGTGCCCGGAGATGATATCAAGGATATCGACTGGAAGGCGACTTCAAGGTCGCAGAAGGTCCTCATAAGGCAGTACATAGCCGAGAAGAGACATAACATCATGATGGTCATGGATGCCAACAGGAGAATGCTCGCCGAGACAAAGGCAGGCGAGGAGAAGGGCGAGGTAGCCCTTATGGCTGGCGGCACGCTGGCTTACATGGTCACCGATAACGGCGACTACGTATCAGGTCTTTACTATCACGACGAGAAGATGGAGAGATCGCCCTTCAAGACAGGATTTCTGAACCTTGAGTTCCTTCTGGAGGGGTACGCGAAATGCCTGACACCTACCAATAAGTCTGATCTTAACGGCATTCTCAAGTACATCATGCACAACATCAAGAGGCGCATGATCGTCGTCATGGTAACGGATACGGAAGGTATCTTGAGCCTTCAGGATAATCTCCTGGGCCAGATCACGATGGTCCATGACGTGCTCCTTATAAATGTCAGCGATGCGGATATCTTCGGAAAGAAGGTCTATAATGTCGACGACGCCGGGTACATCCCGCCGTTCATTTCGCAGAGCAAGGCTATCCGGAAGGAGCAGGAGAAGATCCAGCAGGATATGGAAAAGCAGGCATCTATTAAGCTTAACAGATACGGAATCCCGTGGGTCGGTGTCGATACCGCGAACAGGGTCGACGGCAAGATCGCGGAACTCTTAGAGAAGAACAAGACGGTGAACTAAGATATGCCAACGACGGTAAATTTCAGAAGATTATTTGATTTTTCACAGCTTCCGATAATCATCACGGCAGCCGTTCTTGCAGCGCTCACGATCGGGATCATCCTCATGTTCCTCTATAGCCTCCTCAAGGATGTTAAGAAGAAGGAGAAGCCCGCAGAAGAGGCACCGCAGCCGGTATTCGTTAAGCCTGACCTTGCCAAGCTCAAGGCCGAATACATGGAGAAGATCAATAAGATCGAGATCAAGTATAACGAAGACACCACGAAGATCAGGCCTGCTTATGAGGGCATGAGTAAAGTGGTAAGAGAATTTGTTTATAAGGCAACAGGAACCGAAGTTGATAAGTTCACGCTGTCCGAGATCAGCAAGACCGAATTCAAGGGCCTTGCAAAGCTCGTCGGCGAATACTATCAGCCGGAGTTCGACAAAATATCTGAAGGTGACGTCAGGGCGTCTTTGGAGAGAACAAGGAGACTGGTAGCTGAATGGAATTAAAGAGTCCTATAGCTTTATATATCTGTGCAGGCATTGCAGTACTCTGCCTTATTGCCGTCTTCATCACTTTCGGAATGAAGAGGAAGTACAGCGGCGGCAAGAAAGCATATCTGCCTGAATACCTGAAGAAGAATCCTGTATTCAAGACAAGGTTTGTCTGGTACAGCATCCTTAAGTATGTACTGATCTTCCTCATCATCACGAGCATCGTCTTATCAGGCTTCCTGATGGCGCGCCCGTACAAGACAGAATCAAAGCAGCTCGCAAACTACAACAGGGACATCATCCTCTGCCTGGACATTTCGAGCTCTGTAGATAACCTCAATGCGACCTTGATCGACAAGCTCGAAGAGATCGTAAAGGAATTGAACGGCGAGAGGTTCGGCATCGTTATCTTCAATACATCACCGTGCCTTCTCTGCCCGCTTACGAATGACTATCAGTACATCATCCGTGAATTGGAGAAGCTCAAGGACTTCCTCTCGATAAGACTGGACGTCGATAACGGCAGGCTCATCCCGCCTCCGAACTATGCGGAAGCAAGAGCATATCTTGAGAACGGTACGCTCGTAGGATGGCCCGACAGAGGTTCATCGATCATCGGCGAAGGCCTCGCAGGCGCAGTCCTCGATTTCTATGACGTTGAGGAAAAGCCGGACCGCACGAGGATCATCATCTTCACGAGCGATAACGACAATGCCATTAAGGAAGGCGAAGAGGAGATCGTAACTCTCCCCGAAGCCGGCGAATGGGCTAAGGAAAGAAACATCACGGTCTTCGGTATCGGCACTGAGATGATGCTCGATGACGACCGTAAGATGATGAAGGAGACTGTCGAGAACACCGGCGGAACCTTCTGGTACGGCGAAGATAAAGACGTTGTTGAAGACATCGTCGCTAACTTAAGAAAACAAATGGCAACATTGGATGACACCCAGTACGAGATCATCGAGAACGAGATCCCTGAAGCATCGTTCAGGCTCCTTCTGCTCTCGATCTCCCTCATGCTGCTCTGTGCATTCATTTTGAAAGTGTGATCATATGGGCCCTATTTCTTTTCATCCGATAATCCCCATATGGCTGATGGCAATAATCTGTGTAGCGCTCATCGCGATCAAGAGGAAGGGCGTAATGCCTTATATCCGTCAGATCCTGATGGTCATCCTTCTTTTCGCGATCAACTTAAGACCGATGTACATCTCCAGCGAGATCAAGGTAATAAGACAGAAGCTCAACTGCTACTGCATCATCGTGCTCGACGACACACTCTCCATGATGGCCGACGACTATGACGGCGCAGACGGCAAGAATACCCGTATGGACGCTGCAAAGGCAGATATCGATTACATTACGAAGAATCTGGTCGGCGCGAAGTTCTGCATCATCGACTTTAACAACGATGCCAATCTGATCTGCCCGTTCACGGACGACAACAAGTACATCAAGGATTCCGTCGATGCGATCTATCCTCTTGTCGACTATCACGCAACAGGTACGAACCTCAACTGCTGCAAGAAGCTTCTCGGCCAGATGATCAATGACGCCAAGCTCTTAAACGACGGTCACGTAGTCGTATACTTCTTATCTGACGGCGAAAATACCGACGATCACAGACTCGATAATTTCTCAGACATCGCTGAGGGTATCGAAGGCGGCGCCATCCTGGGCTACGGCACGGCAAAGGGCGGCCAGATGACCTATCACGACGATCTCCATAACGAGGACGTCCTCGTTGAGGATAAGAGAGATTATCCTTATAAGCCTGCAGTCTCCAAGATCGACGAGAAGAACCTCAAGTCCTTATCGCTCGATCTCGGCATCGAATATATCCACATGGATGAATCCGAAGACTTAGATGAGAATCTGGAGAAGGTCATAAAGCTTCTCGACGCGGAAACAGAAGAGACCAAGGAGTACGGTTATGCCGACTTATACTTCTGGTTCGTTATCCCACTCGCAGCGCTTGTTGTTTACGAATTCATAAGCGTTAAGAGGAGGACATAACGTATGGCTAAGAAGATAGCAATTGCAATCTGGCTCGTTACGGCACTGCTCCTCGGAATCCTGGTGCTGAATTACTATGGCAACAGGAACCTCATCGAGAGATACGGTTCCGGCGTATACCAGCAGAACGAATTGGGATTCTTAGGCTTCACGCAGCCTTATATCAATCACTTCAACAGAGGAAACGTCTTCTTCCAGTTAGGTGATTATCAGAAGGCAAAGCAGGAATACCAGTCCGCATTGAACTTAAAGCCCGGAGATCCCTACGACTGCAAGGTCAGAGTAAATTATGCGCTCTCTTATGTTAAGCCAATCGATGTAAAGAAGATCACCAAGGATAACTACAAGGATACGATCGAGATCTGCGAGACAGCCAAGTCCATCCTCTCTGAGAAGGACTGTGCGACCGAGAACAACGACGGTCACTACTATGCTGCCCAGAAGCTCTATAACGAGATCAACAGCTTCATTGATGAACTCAAGAACCAGTACGAGAATCCGGATCCGTCGCCTACACCTACACCGACACCTACTCCGGACTCTAACGAGGACGGTTCTACACCTACGCCCACACCGACATCCAAGCCTGATGCCGATGCAACGGAGACGCCCACACCGACTCCGACTCCTGAAAGCGGACAGAATGAGACGCCTACACCTACGCCCACACCGGGCGGCGGAACAGCTACACCTACACCCACTCCGGGTGGCGGACCTACACCGACGCCTACACCGGGTGGTCCGGGATCTCCTACGCCTACACCGGGCGGAGAAGGCACACCTACTCCCACACCCACACCTGGCGGAGAAGGAACAGGAACGCCTACACCTACACCGGGCGGTGAGGGAACAGGAACACCCACACCTACACCGGGCGGAGAAGGACAGGGAACACCTACACCTACTCCGGGTGATGAGGGCGGCAACAACCCTACAAACGGCGGCGGTCAGGATGATCCTAACAAGTCTCCTGAGGACAGGATCCGCGATATCCAGAACAGAGGCAACCAGGAGCGTACCGGCGGTGGCGGCGGCAACCAAAACGGCAACAACGAATACAACTACGGCGACTCCGCAACCTGGTAATTACTTATATTCTGCGAAAAAGAGGTGACTCTTGAATGTTTAAAGAGAGACCTGCGATAAAAGTATTAGACGGCATCTTCATTACGGCATCATGCCTGTCTACGTTCCTTTACCTGTTCAGCTACTGGTTCATAGCTCTGACCGTAGTGCTGGCCGTGCTGGCATTTATCCTGCCGGGATTCTATGCCAAGGGGATCGCAGGCTTCAGGCTTAAGACCTGCTCTTACGGCAACACCATCCTGTCAGTATTCCCGTTCACGCTGCTCGTCGTTGTACCGGTCTTCATCGTGTCCTTATTCTTCCACGAACAGCTCGGGTGGCCCGCGATAATCACGTATGCATGCGTAACGCTGGGCCTTCTTAACCTTTATTTCTGGGTCGGCATCATCCTGGTCTATCTGACATCCAAGCAGATCGGTATCAGGATGAGGCTTATCGGTATCTTCTGTGGCATGATCCCCATCGCCAATCTTTTCGCGCTCTCGATAATCTTCAGGATCGCAGGAAGGGAAGTCCGTGAAGAGAGCCAGAGATACTGGAGGAATCTCGAGAGAAAAGACCTTCAGGTATGCAAGACCAAGTATCCGATCCTCATGGTCCACGGCGTATTCTTCCGTGACTCCGAGCACCTGAATTACTGGGGCCGCGTGCCTGCCGAACTTATCAAGAACGGTGCCACGATCTACTACGGCGGCCAGGAATCCGCGGGCGACGTCCACACATGCGCGCTGCAGCTTAAGAAGGCCATCGTCAAGTGCCTTGAGGAG